>OGXU01001266.1_pt1 | contig 12912 bp, 11 predicted proteins | sample 1576381 | NCBI WGS metagenome assembly OGXU01 (sample SAMEA3541544, study PRJEB24748) | human gut metagenome | biome: human gut; feature: human-associated habitat; material: faeces | place: China | collected 2012 | reverse complement strand
GTTCGACTTCCTGAACCTGCCGCTGGGCGAAGGTGCCCTTGTGTTCGGTATGGTCTACAACTTCCTGCCGTTCATGATATACCCCATTTACAACACCCTTCAGAAGATGGACCACAATCTGATTGAGGCTGCGCAGGACTTGGGAGCCTCTCCTACCCGCGTATTCGGCAAGGTGATTCTGCCGCTCTCCATGCCGGGAGTGATGAGCGGCATAGTGATGGTGTTTATGCCTACGGTTTCTACCTTTGCCATTGCCGAGTTGCTGACAATGAACAACATCAAACTGTTCGGCACCACGGTGCAAGAGAATATTTACAACGGAATGTGGAACTACGGTGCCGCCCTCTCGCTCATCATGCTGCTGCTGATAGGCATCACCATCCTCTTTACCAACGAGGAGGACGGGGCATCGAATGAAAGCGGAGGTGTGATATGATGACACGAATCTTAACCCGCGGCTACTTGTGGCTGCTGCTGGCGTTGCTCTACTCGCCCATCTTAATTATTATGATATTCTCCTTCACGGAGGCAAAGGTGCTGGGCAACTGGACGGGATTCTCCACCAAGCTGTACAGCTCCTTGTTTACGGGCGGGATGCACCACTCGCTGATGAATGCCATCTGGAACACATTCGCCATTGCCCTGCTTGCCGCCACCGCCAGTACGGCGCTGGGCAGCATTGCAGCCATCGGCATCTTCAATCTGCGCTCGCGCACACGGCAGGTAATGAACTTCGCCAATGCCATCCCGATGATGAATGCAGACATTATCACCGGTGTGTCGCTGTTCCTGCTGTTCGTCAGCTTCGGCATATCGCAAGGATTCACCACAGTGGTACTGGCACACATCACTTTCTGCACGCCCTACGTGGTGCTCAGCGTAATGCCCCGGCTCAAAAAGATGAACCAGAATGTCTACGAGGCGGCACTCGACCTGGGCGCCACACCGTTCCAAGCACTGCGCAAGGTTATTCTTCCGGAGATATTTCCGGGTATGATAAGCGGATTCATCCTTGCTTTCACGCTCTCCATCGACGACTTTGCCGTGACCATCTTCACCATCGGCAACCAAGGGCTGGAAACGCTCTCCACCTACATCTACGCCGATGCGCGCAAAGGTGGACTGACGCCGGAACTGCGGCCACTCTCCACCATCATCTTCGTGACGGTGCTGGTGCTGCTGATTGTAATCAACAAGCGGGCCGAACGGACGAAAAACGATTGATGTGAGTGATGAGTTATAAGTTATCAATTGTCAAGAACAAGATGATGAAAAGGATAATAAACATACTGATTCTACTGTGCTGTATCGCATCCCTCTCTTCTTGTGGAAACTCCACAGAAGAGCGCAGCCGTGTACTGAAGATATACAACTGGGCGGACTACATCGATGAAGATGTGCTTGCCGAATTTCCCGACTGGTACAAGCAGCAGACGGGCGAAGACCTCCGTATCATCTACCAGGTGTTCGATATCAACGAAATCATGCTCACCAAAATTGAGCGCGGGCACGAGGACTTCGACGTCGTATGCCCCTCGGAGTACATCATCGAACGCATGCTTCGCAAAGACCTCCTGCTACCCATCGACCGCAACTTCGGCCACACGCCGGACTACATCCCCAACGTGTCGCCCTACATTCGCCACGAGCTGAACAAGACCTCGCAACCGGAACGCCAGACCGAGGACTATGCCGTGCCCTACATGTGGGGCACCGCTGGTATCCTCTTCAACAAAAAGTTTATTACCGCCGAAGAGGCCGGCACATGGGACATCCTCTGGGACTCCAAAAACCGCGGCAAAATACTGATGAAGGACAGCTACCGCGATGCCTACGGTACCGCCATCATCTACGCCCACGCCCGGGAGCTGGCCGACAGCACCGTCACCGTAGAGCAACTGATGAACGACAACTCCCCGCAGGCCATCGCCCTGGCCGAGCAACGCCTCAAGGAGATGAAACCCAACATCGCCGGCTGGGAAGCCGACTTCGGCAAGGAAATGATGACCAAGAACAAGGCGTGGATTAACTTCACCTGGAGCGGCGACGCCGTCTGGGCCATCGAGGAGGCCGATGCCGTGGGTGTGGAACTGGACTACACCGTCCCCTGCGAAGGCAGCAACATCTGGTACGACGGCTGGGTAATCCCCCGCTACGCCCGCAACGTGAAGGCGGCAAGCTATTTCATCAACTACCTCTGCCAGCCTTCCGTGGCACTGCGCAACATGGATGCCATCGGCTACGTCAGCGCCGTAGCCACACCGGAAATCATGGAGGCCAAGACCGATACCACGCTCGACGTGCACTCCGACCTCAGCTACTTCTTCGGCCCCCTGCCCGGAGCCGACAGCCTGCAGATAGACCCGGTACAATATCCTGACCGCCGAGTAGTGGAACGCTGCGCCATGATACGCGACTTCGGCGACCGCACGGAACTAGTGCTCGAGATGTGGAGCCGCGTGAAAGGTGACAATCTCAACACAGGCATCGTGCTGCTCATCTTCGCCGTTTTCGGTCTGCTCTTCATCTGGCTGGTATATGCCAAGATACGAAAGTACAAGCAGAAACGCCGCCACCGTCTCCGCAGAAAGCGGAAAAGGGGATGAGCAACACATTGTTTACCTAAAAACCCGTCAACGTGCAAGGAACAAAGAATCTGACACAAGGCCCCATCAACCGCCAGCTTTTCACGCTGGCAATGCCCATCATGGCCACCTCGTTCATCCAGATGGCCTACAGCCTGACGGACATGGCATGGGTAGGGCGTCTGGGCAGTGAGTCCATGGCTGCAGTAGGTGCGGTAGGCATACTGACGTGGATGTCCGGCTCCATCGCCTTGCTCAATAAAGTGGGCGCCGAAGTCAGCGTAGGCCAGTCCATCGGTGCACGCAGCGAAGAGGACGCACGCAGCTTTGCCTCGCACAACATTACGATTGCCCTGCTCATCTCCGTCTGCTGGGGAGGCCTGCTCTTTCTTTTCGCCCGCCCCATCCTGAACATCTTCGAGCTGAAACAGCATATCACGGACGCCGCCGTGACTTATCTGCGCATCGTGTCGACGGGACTGCCTTTCATCTTTCTCTCCGCTGCCTTTACGGGCATCTACAACGCGGCAGGACGAAGCAAGATTCCGTTCTACATCAGCGGGACGGGACTGATAATGAACATCGTCCTCGACCCTCTGTTCATCTTCGGCTTCGGTTGGGGAACAGTGGGCGCGGCACTTGCCACATGGCTTTCCGAAGCTACAGTATTCGGCATCTTCGTCTACAAACTCCGGGGGAAAAGCGCCGTGCTCGGAGGTTTCTCCTTTATCGTTCCGCTGAAAAAGAAGTACACCCGGCGCATCTTCAAGCTCGGGCTGCCCGTGGCTACGCTGAACACGCTATTTGCCTTCGTCAATATGTTCCTCTCGCGCACCGCCTCGGAGCAGGGAGGACACATCGGACTGATGGCATTCACCACCGGTGGACAAATCGAGGCCATCACCTGGAATACTTCGCAAGGATTCTCCACGGGGCTGAGCACGTTCATCGCCCAGAACTATGCCGCGGGGCAGAAGTCGCGCGTGAAGCAAGCATGGCGCACCACCATGTGGATGACGGGCGTATTCGGAAGCCTCTGCTCACTACTGTTCATCTTCTTCGGCAGCGAGGTGTTCTCTATCTTCGTACCCGAGGCCGAAGCCTACCGTGTGGGTGGAGATTTCCTCCGCATCGACGGCTATTCGCAAATGTTCATGATGATGGAAATTACCATGCAGGGCGTGTTCTACGGACTGGGACGGACAGTGCCGCCTGCCATTGTCAGCATCGGATGCAATTACATGCGTATTCCGGTGGCGTTATTGCTGGTGCACATGGGTATGGGAGTGGATGCCATCTGGTGGGCAGTAAGTGGAACGACCGTTGCCAAAGGTCTTATACTGACAGCCTGGTTCGTCCTCATCAAAAGGAAAATTCTCTAAAAAAGGACAGAACTGGCGAACTTTAGAAAGAAGAATATGGTTATTATATACATAAATTTGCAACATTAAAGATAAAGTCAACTTTTAAAGAAAAAGAGTTATGAAGAAGATGAAATTTACAGTATTACTTTTGTGCGGCGCATTGCTGCTGGGCAGTTGCGGCACAATGAACAACAAGGCCAAAGGTGGAATAATCGGCGGTGGCTCCGGTGCAGCAGCAGGTGCCATTATCGGCGGACTGATAGGTAAAGGCAAGGGGGCAGCCATTGGAGCTGCGGTAGGTGCTGCAGTAGGTACGGGTGCCGGCGTTGCCATCGGACACAAGATGGACAAGAAGGCTGCCGAAGCTGCCAAGATTGAAGGCGCCCAAGTGGAGCAGGTGACGGATGCCAACGGCTTGCCGGCTGTCAAAGTATCCTTTGCGGCAGGTATTCTTTTCGGCTTCAACTCCGCAGCACTGAGCAACGAGGCAAAGGCTTCCCTGCGCGAACTCGCACAGATTCTGAAGGAAGACCCGACAACCGATATCGCCATCATCGGCCATACCGACAAAGTGGGTACTTACGAAGCCAACATGAAAGTTTCCAAGAACCGCGCCTATGCCGTAGAGAACTATTTGCAGGATTGCGGCGTATCTCCGGCCCAGTTCAAGAAAGTGGAAGGCGTGGGATACAACGAATACGACGAAAGTCTGTCTGCCGACCAGAACCGACGCGTAGAGGTATATATGTATGCCAGCGAACAGATGATTAAGAATGCGGAGGCAGCTAATTAATATGGTAAAGTGATTAATGTGTTAATGTGCCAATATGCATATTGGCACATTAACACATTAATCACATTGGCACTCTCTCCATGAAACTCCCGAAGCCTTTGCGGTTCCTCCGCAACATCATATTATTCTTCTTTATTTCCACTATCCTAGCGGTAGTGGCTTATCGTTTTGTACCCGTCTACATCACGCCACTGATGGTTATTCGCAGCGTGCAACAGGTCTTTAAGGGTGAAAGTCCATGCTGGCACCACACTTGGGTATCTTCCGACAAGATATCCCCTCACCTGCCTATGGCCGTCATTGCCTCGGAAGACAACCGGTTTGCCACACACAACGGATTCGATTTCATCGAGATACAGAAAGCGATAAAGGAGAATGAAACAAGAAAACGGAAACGGGGCGCAAGCACCATCAGCCAGCAGACGGCAAAGAATGTATTCCTATGGCCCCAGTCTTCCTGGGTACGTAAAGGACTGGAAGTCTACTTCACCGTACTGATAGAATTCTTCTGGTCCAAAGAACGTATCATGGAGGTCTATCTCAACTCCATCGAAATGGGAAAAGGCATCTATGGCGCACAAGCTGCCGCCAAATACAAGTTCAAGACTACAGCAGCCAAGCTCTCTGCCGGACAGTGCGCACTAATAGCGGCAACATTGCCCAACCCCATACGCTTCGACTCAGCACACCCCTCCCCTTACATAAAGAAAAGGCAAGGACAGATTCTACGATTGATGAAACTGGTACCCAAATTCCAGCTAAATGAGAAGCGGACAAAAGAATAAGAAGAGGATGTATCAAAACAGTTAATAGCACACAGATGACACATCCTCCTTTAATTTTTAATTCTTAATTTTTAATTAATACGCGTGTCCTCCCTCTTCCATCTCCTTCGCATCAATCTTGCGATTGTCGATACTGCGCCAAGCGTAGAAGATGTAGGCAAGAACGAAAGGAACAAGGATAGAGACATAAGCCATAACCTTCAGTGTGAACTGGCTCGAGCAACTGTTTGCCAACGTGAGTGAGCTTTGCAGGTCGTGGGTAGACGGATAATAGGCCGTATTGTTATAGCCTGCCACAAGCAGCAGTGCCAATACCGTAAGCACCGTCCCTGCACCGGCAAACCAGATACCCTTGTCGAATGCCGGCTTCCACAGCGTGCGGATAATGCCCCAGAGCACAGCCACCACACCAACCAGGAATACAAGCAGCACTACTGGCATCTGCAGGAAGTTCGTCAGATACTTGTAAGGTTCCATGAACACCTCTCCCGTTTCCGGGCGTACAGCATAGCCGTCGGCAAGCAACGTGCGGATGACGAAGGCCAGGAAGAATACCAGGAACAACGCCGTATTTCCCCAAAGTGCCCGGCGGCAGCGTTTCACCAAATCATCCTCATTGATATTATTAATAAAATAAAGCGCTCCCAAGATACGTGCCAGGAAGAACACAGCCAGCCCCAGCACCACATTCCACGGATTAAGCAACGCATCCAACCCATGCCAGCCGTTAGCCCATTGGCTGATAACCGGCATTGCCGCATCTGCGATATTCCCTTTATTGATATAGAAGTTAGACCCCGTGAAGAACGTGGCCACTGCCCCACCCAGCAATACCGGACCTACCACTCCGTTTATCACCAGGAACGTGCGATACGTTGTCTTGCCCAGCAGATTTCCCGCCTTCGACTGAAACTCGTAGCTGACAGCCTGCAACACAAAGCTGAACAGAATAATCATCCACAGCCAATAGGCCCCTCCGAAACTGGTACTATAGAACAACGGAAACGAAGCAAAGAACGCACCTCCAAACGTGACGAGCGTTGTAAACGTGAACTCCCACTTCCGTCCCGTAGAATTAATCATCATCTTCTTCTGCTCCTCCGTCTTCCCCAGACAGAACAGAAGCGAATTACCTCCCTGCACGAACAGCAGGAATACCAGTAGTGCTCCCAGCAAAGAGACTACAAACCACCAATAGTGTTGAAGAAATATATAAGCATTCATTGTGAGTTATGAGTTATAAGTTATGAGTTATGAGTTATGTGACGGTGTGTGCGTTTCGGTTTCAGGACCTTTGCGAATAGCCTTCAGCATAATTCCCACCTCAGCAATCAGCATGACAGTGAAAAGTACCAGGAAAATAAAGAACGTGGTCTGCACGGAGCCTACATCCAGCTTAGAGATGGCGGCACTCGTGGGCAGCATATCTTGGATGGCCCACGGCTGACGACCACACTCGGCAACCACCCATCCGGCTTGTCCAGCCAGATAGCCCAGCGGAATGGTGAGCATAGCCACCCAATGCATCCATGGCATCCGCGACAAGTCTTTCTTATAGGCCAGGAACAGCACCACAATAAAGAAGAGGATGAAGTATCCACCCAACATCACCATCACACGGAACATGTAGAACGTAAGGGACACATTGGGCACCAGCTCGTTCACGTCCTTGATATAACCATAACCGAAATAGGCTACATTATCTTTCAACACTTTGGCAGCCACCTCTGCATCTGCCTCATTGCCCGCAGCCTTGGCTGCACGATAGGCGGCAAACGCACCGATAGCCGTTTTTCCTTTTTCTATTTTCTCCTCTGCCGAAAGCGCTACGGTACCATCGCTCAACGGATATCCACCTTTCAGCAGGTCATTGATGCCGGGAACAAAAGCATCCATCTTGCGCTCGGCAAGCAGCGACAGCATCTTCGGAATTTCCACACGGAAAAGGAATGGGTCTACTCCGTCCTGCGGTGTCTGCTTGGCAGGATTCAGCAGCCCGAACGCTACCAATCCGGCACCTTGCCGCCCTTCATAATAGCCTTCCATAGCAGCCAGCTTCATCGGCTGCTTTTGCGCCACCTGATAGCCCGAGCCATCACCCGTCCAGGCAGAGAGCACAGCGGCACACAGACCTACCCATGCGGCAATCTTTACACTTGCCAGCGCAAATTTCTTCTCGCGCTTCTTCCACAGATACCAGCAGCTTACGCCTACTACAAACACGGCAGCCAGCACCCAGCCGGACAGCACGCTATGGAAGAACTTATTGACAGCCATCGGCGAAGTTGCCACAGCCCAGAAGTCCACCATCTCGTTGCGTGCCGTATCGGGATTGAACTCCATACCTACGGGATTCTGCATCCACGCATTGGCAACCAGAATCCACCAGGCAGAAATCGTGGCGCCCAGCCCCGTGAGCCAAGTAGATGCCAGGTGGAAACGCTTGCTCACCTTATCCCAGCCGAAGAACATGACGGCGATAAACGTTGCTTCCATAAAGAAAGCCAAAATACCCTCGATGGCAAGCGGCGCACCGAAGATGTCGCCCACAAACCAACTGTAATTACTCCAATTCGTACCGAATTCAAATTCCAGAATAATACCGGTTGCTACACCAATAGCAAAGTTGATACCGAAAATCTTCATCCAGAATTTGGCAGTACGTTTCCAAAATTCGTCACCCGTACGGTAGTACGCTGTCTCCATGATGCCCATAATTACCGCCAGTCCAAGTGTCAGCGGCACAAAAATCCAGTGATAGATGGCGGTCAAGGCAAATTGGGCTCTCGACCAGTCAATCAGGGAAGTGTCAATGTGTCCAAGCATAAGAATCAAGTTATAAGTTATGAGTTATTAAGTTTTTAAGTTATCGGGTAAGAACAGAGAGACACGGAGAATTTATAAGGGCAAGGAAATAAACTCTGTGTCTCCGTGTTTAGTCGCCCAGACTCCGATGGATAAGCTCATTACTGACATAGCCTTCCTTGTCATCGCCCACCACGGGGGTATTCAGAAACCGTGGGAAGAAGAAAAGGCGGAGAATGAAAAACATGATGAACAACTTCACAAGAATGATAAGCCACAAAGTACGCCCTAACGTCATACTTCGAAAACCTTCCAAATAAAAACGCCAAATGTTTACCGCAGTCTGTTTCATGCCGATAAAATTATAATGATTACAAATATAAAATACTTTTATATAAAGAACAAATAAAAAGGTGAAAAGTTGAACAGAAAAAAGACTTCTCCCATTCATCGGTACAAAAAAGATTTTAGGCGAGGAAAATTCACTCAACGTCTATCACTTTTGCAATCCTTTCTCTACCCCACTACATTTGCAAATGTAAAACCATAGAATAACGAAGATATGACGAACGTAAAAAGATTGACAGTGATAGCGCTATGTATGGCAAGCTGCATGGGAGTGGCCGCCCAAAACGGCACTTCCACGCAGATACCCGGCAGTTCCGAGCAGCCAGCCGACAGCCTGCCCGCCCAATGGGACTTGCAAGCGTGCATCGACTATGCCTTGCAGCAAAACATCACCATCCGCAAGAACCGCCTCAACGCGGAAAGTGCCCAGGTAGATGTAAAGACCGCCCGAGCCGCTCTCTTCCCCAGCCTTTCGGCCAGTGTGAGCCAGCGTGTCGTGAATCGCCCGAAGAGCGAGACAAACACCATCATCGACGGCGACAACATCACCAGCAGCCAGAGCAAGACTTCCTATAACGGCAGCTACGGCATCGATGCCAACTGGACCCTCTACAACGGCGGGAAGCGCCTCAACACCATCAAACAACAGCAACTGAACAACCGCATTGCCGAACTTAGCGTAGCACAGAGCGAGAACAGCATCGAAGAAAGTATCGCACAAACCTACGTACAGATACTCTACGCCGCCGAAGCCGTGAAAGTGAACGAATCGACCCTGGAAGTGAGCCAAGCCGAATGCGAACGCGCCCGCCAGCTTCTCGAAGCAGGAAGCATAGCCAAAAGCGACCTGGCACAACTGGAAGCGCAAGTGAGTACCGACAAGTACCAGCTGGTGACAGCACAAGCCACCCTGCAAGACTACAAACTACAACTGAAACAACTCCTGGAACTGGACGGCGAATCCGAGATGAACCTCTACATCCCCACACTCGGCACGGAAAACGTACTGGCACCCCTGCCCACCAAAACGGACGTTTACCGTTCTGCCCTCGTGCTCCGTCCGGAAATAGAAGCCGGCAAACTGAATATACAGACATCCGACCTCGACATCAAAATTGCCCGCGCTGGCTATCTGCCTACGCTGAGCCTCAGCGCCGGCATCGGAACCAGCCATGCCAACGGCAATGACTTCACCTTCAGCGAGCAAGTCAAACAGAACTGGAACAACTCGCTGGGCTTCACCGTAAGCGTGCCTATCTTCAGCAACCGGCAGACCAAGAGTGCCGTAGAGAAAGCCAAGATTCAGAAGCAGACCAGCGAACTGGACCTGCTGGACGACCAAAAAACGCTGTACAAGACCATCGAAACCCTCTGGCTCGATGCCAACAGCGCCCAGCAGCGCTACGCCGCCGCCACAGAGAAACTGAAAAGTACGCAGACCAGCTATGAACTGATTCAAGAGCAGTTCAACCTGGGCATGAAGAATACCGTAGAACTGCTGACTGAGAAAAGCAATCTGCTCAGCGCACAGCAGGAGACACTGCAAGCCAAATACATGGCCATACTGAATATGCAGCTACTGAAGTTTTATCAAGGAGAAAAAATCGAATTATAATACCTTATATATATGAACAAAAAAAGAATCATCCTCATTGCCGTAGCTGCCGTAATCATAGTGGGCGGCGGCGTATGGCTCTTCGGTGGTGCCAAGGCCAAGCACAAGGTGACCTACGCCACAGCAACCATCCATAAAGGCGAGATTTCCGAATCCGTAACCGCCACGGGGACCATCGAACCGGTGACGGAAGTGGAAGTGGGTACCCAGGTGAGCGGTATCATCGACAAGATTCATGTAGACTACAATTCCGTAGTAACCAAAGGCCAACTCATTGCCGAGATGGACCGCGTGACACTGCAAAGCGAACTCGCTTCGCAACGCGCCGCCTACAACGGTGCAAAGGCCGAATACGAGTACCAGAAAAAACTCTACGAGCGCAACAAGACGCTGAACGAAAAGCAGCTCATCGCCGCCACGGACTATGAGCAGTCCGTCTATAACTACGAGAAGGCCAAGAGCAACTACGAAAGCAGCCAGGCATCACTGGCAAAGGCTGAACGCAACCTCTCCTACGCCACCATCACCTCTCCCATCGACGGTGTGGTCATCAGCCGCGACGTGGAAGCAGGACAGACCGTGGCTTCCGGCTTCGAGACACCGACACTGTTCACCATCGCTGCCGACCTGACGCAGATGCAGGTTGTGGCCGACGTGGACGAAGCGGACATAGGCGGTGTGGAAGAGGGACAGCGCGCCACGTTTACCGTAGATGCCTACCCGAATGACGTGTTCGAAGGAGTGGTCACACAAATTCGTCTGGGAGATGCCAGCTCAAGCAGCACGTCGAGCACCAGCACCAGCACGGTTGTGACCTACGAAGTAGTCATCTCCGCCCACAACCCGGACCTGAAACTGAAACCACGCCTGACAGCCAACGTCACCATCTTCACCCTCGACCGCAAAGACGTACTGTGCGCTCCTGCCCGTGCCCTGCGCTTCAACCCCGAAAAACCGCTTATCGGCGACAATGATATCGTGAAGGATTGCGAAGGGGAACATAAACTCTGGACCCGCGAAGGCAACACCTTTACCGCCCATCCGGTGAAGATAGGTATCTCCAACGGAGTCAACACGGAAATTATCAGCGGCATTAACGAAGGTACCGTAGTGGTGACCGAAGCCACCATCGGCAGCATGCCCGGCAGCGGCGCTCCGGACATGAGCCAGGAAGCTCCCGGAGGTGAGAAGAGTCCGTTCATGCCTGGCCCTCCGGGAAGTAAGAAGAAGAGCGGAAAATAATACAAAAAAAGAATTATGAATAAAGCAGTCATTGAACTTCAAAATATCAAACGCAACTTCCAAGTGGGGGACGAAACCGTGCATGCCCTGCGCGGCGTCTCGTTCACCATCCGTGAAGGCGAGTTTGTCACCATCATGGGTACATCGGGCTCCGGAAAGTCGACTTTGCTGAATACCCTCGGCTGCCTGGACACGCCCACCAGCGGCGAATACCTGCTGGACGGTATCTCCGTACGCACCATGAGCAAGCCTCAACGCGCCGTACTACGCAACCGTAAAATCGGCTTCGTATTCCAGAGTTACAACCTGCTGCCCAAAACCACTGCCGTGGAAAATGTGGAGCTACCGCTGATGTATAACTCCTCCGTCTCGGCTTCCGAAAGGCGGAGACGTGCCATCGAAGCCCTGCAAGCCGTGGGGCTGGGCGACCGACTGGAACATAAGTCCAATCAGATGTCCGGCGGTCAGATGCAACGCGTAGCCATCGCCCGCGCCTTGGTGAACAATCCCGCCGTTATCCTGGCAGACGAAGCTACGGGTAACCTGGACACCCGTACTTCTTTCGAGATTCTGGTACTGTTCCAAAAGCTGCATGCCGAAGGACGCACCATCATCTTCGTCACCCACAACCCCGAAATAGCCCAGTACAGCAGCCGCAACATCACGCTGCGCGACGGGCATGTCACCTCCGACACGGTCAACCGGAATATCCTGAACGCGGCAGAAGCGTTGGCGCGGCTGCCGAAGAATGACGATTGATCTTGCCACCCTTCCGTGGGGGGGCCCTTTATGCGAATACCGGAATCATCCGATACAAGCGGAAGGAGGCAAAGGTGTTTAAAGAATCACTTATAAAACAACAATAACAATGAACGGAACAAACCTAATAAAAATAGCCGTCCGGGCACTCGCCAATAACAAATTGCGCGGCTTCCTCACGATGCTGGGCATCATCATCGGCGTGGCCTCCGTGATCACGATGCTTGCCATCGGACAAGGCTCGAAGCGAAGCATACAGGCTCAGATCAGTGAGATGGGTTCCAACATGATCATGATACACCCGGGCGCCGACGTGCGTGGTGGTGTCCGGCAGGATGCCTCCGCGATGGAAACCCTGAAACTACAGGATTACGAAGACATTGTGGACGAAACACGCTTTGTCTCGGCCGTTTCTCCTTCCGTCAACAGCAGCGGGCAGGCGATCTACGGCGCCAACAACGCCCCGACCACGGTCTACGGCATCAGTCCCGACTACCTGGAGATACGGCGCTACAAAGTCGAGGACGGCGACATGTTCACCGAACAGGACATCCAGACAGCCTTCAAATAGAAATCCTTTGCCAAGTTCTAATAGGAATTGCTGCATCTTGTTGAT
>OGXU01001248.1_pt1 | contig 13084 bp, 7 predicted proteins | sample 1576381 | NCBI WGS metagenome assembly OGXU01 (sample SAMEA3541544, study PRJEB24748) | human gut metagenome | biome: human gut; feature: human-associated habitat; material: faeces | place: China | collected 2012 | reverse complement strand
CAAGACCATCATCGCCATTGCCGCTTTCGGTATCTTCATCGGCGCCACACTGATCCGGATTTTTGTCAGAAGAATATTTGTTCTTCTTTAAATCCAAGACTGTAAGACTGGTAGAAGCAGCAGTTACAAGGCCCTTAACAATAATAAGGCACAGTATAATGACTATGTCATCTATCAAAAATCATTCCTCCATAAGAAAAAACATTCAAACTCTTACAAAACTAGATTATAAAACAAAATCTTGTTATAGTCAAGTTACAACTATATTACCAATTTAAATATATAGAAAAATTTAAAATCTATTTTTTTGTGAAAATATATGATATACTGATTTCGGGAGTGATTGAAGTGGAAAATATAGGTCGAAAAAATACACAATTGATTCTTTCGGGAAATATTCCAAAGGCTCTTCTATCTTTGGCTATTCCCATAGTTATAAACAATTTTATACAAACTATGTATAATCTTACGGATACATTTTGGCTTGGAAAATTAGGTACAAGTGAAATGGCGGCAATTTCCCTTGTAAGTCCTTTACAAAATATTATTGTGAATTTTGGGCAGGGTATAACGATTGCTGGCTCCATTCTTATAAGTCAGCATATAGGAGCTGATGACAAGAAAAATGCAAAAAGTATGGCTAATCAGATTTTTGTATGTGCTATGCTTTTTTCAATTGTAGCGTCAATACTTTGCATACTCTTTTCTCCATTTATCGTTGAATGGCTGGGAGCAGAGGGTACAGTAAAAGATAACAGTATTACATACTTGAAAATTGTACTTGCAGATTTGCCGTTTTTGTTTTTGATTAATTTATTTTCGGCTGTTCATCAATCTCAAGGGGATACCGTCAATCCTATGAAATTGAATATGTTGGGAATTATAATAAATATGTTTTTGGACCCACTCTTGATTATGGTATTTCATTGGGGAATAGGGGGAGCGGCTTTGGCAACGATGTTTGCAAAAGTTCCTTGTGGAATAATTGCTGTGCTTTCTCTTTTTAATAAGAATAATGAAATACACATAGTGTTGAAAAATTTTAAATTTGATGCCGATAAAATAAAGAAAATAGTTTCTGTCGGGTTACCCACTGCCATAGGTGGTTCGACAATGCAATTTGGTTTTTTGCTTATGACTAAAAATGTTTTGGTATACGGTGACGGAGCTATGGCTGCCTATGGAATAGGAAATAAATTAAACGGAATTATCACAATGCCGGCAAATACCAGTCAAACAGGTTCATTTGCTACGGGATATGCACCTATCAAATTCTTAATGGGAAACGATATGCTGCGTAGATATGTACATTGGCCTTGTATCCGTATAGCTGAACTGCATTTAATTTATGCGGAAGCATTGTGTCAAAGTTCACGAGGCAGTATGGATAAAGCTATAGCTCAAGTAGATATTGTACGTGCACGTGTAGGAATGAAAGGATTGGCAGAATGTAATCCGGATAAAAATTTACAAAGTAACAAGGATGCTTTTATCGAAGAACTTCTTCGTGAACGTGCTTGTGAGCTAGGTATGGAAGATGCACGCTTCTTTGACTTGATTCGCTATAAACGAGCAGATATATTTGAAAAACAATTGCATGGACTTTTCATTTATCGTTTGGATGACAACGGAGTACGAAGAGATTTGCCTTGGCGTGGAAACGATGAAGGGAAGATGGCTTATCCGACCCATTTTGAATATGAAAAATTTGAATTGAATAACCCAACTCGTTATTGGTGGACAAATGGATTTGACCCTAAATGGTATCTTTCTCCATTCCCGTCAACAGAAGTTAATAAAGGATACGGGCTTGTTCAAAATCCCGGATGGTAATAACTAATGAATACTTCAATTACAATTTGAATTAATTATTATGAGAAAAAATAGATTAATTATTCCGGCACTCCTTGCTTTTTTGAGTCTGCAAGGGTATGCACAGGAACTCAATGATAGCATAACTTCCGGTAAGCCGGCAAAATATTCCGATGAAGTTGTAGAAATCGGATATCATAAAGCTCAACGTCTGGAAGAATCTACCTCATCAATTTCTACCGTATATAATGAAGATTTCAATAAGCGTAGTGCTAAAAATATAGCTAATTCGCTTTTTGGATATGGTACAGGGTTGACTACTTTGCAAGGTAGCGGACGATATGCAGATGCCGAACCTACATTTTTTATTCGTGGTCTACAAAGTTTATCCACTAATAATCCGTTAATATTGGTAGACGGTATTGAACGTGATATTACAGATGTCACTCCTGAAGAGGTAGAAACTGTCACTATATTGAAAGATGCTGCTGCAGTAGCAATTTACGGGCATAAAGGTATAAATGGTGTAGTAAATATTACTACCAAACGTGGTATTTATAATACACGTGAAATCAAGTTTACTTATGATCATGGTTTCGGTTGGCAAGCACGCAAGCCCAAGTTTGTAGACAGTTATTCTTATGCAAATGCCATGAATGAAGCATTGGCAAATGACGGGTTAACAGCGCGTTATACACAAGATGAATTGAACGCATTTCGTAGTGGTCAATATCCATATCTGTATGCTAATGTGGATTGGCTTGGAGAAACTTATCGCGATATGGATGCTACCAATATATATAATATAAGTTTCCGAGGTGGGGCAAGCAAATTCCGTTATTATGCTATGGCTAACTTGACTACTAATAAAGGGTTTATTGCCAATCCTTATATGAATGATGGATATTCTACACAGGACCAATACTCCAGAGCCAATTTACGTACTAATTTGGATATTGATCTGACAGAAAAAACAAAATTGAAATTAAATGTATTAGGTATCCTGTCAGAAACTAGAACTCCGGGAGCGAATGGTCAGGGAGGTGCTAATTTATGGGATATGATTTATACTTTACCTTCCGCTGCTTTTCCCGCTCGTTTGGAAAATGGTACATGGGGAGGTAGTGCGACTTGGGCTGGGACCAAAAATCCTTTAGCTGTATCACAAGCAGCGGCTTACACAAAGTTCCACGAACGTACATTGTTCGCTGATATGACGCTGACCCAGGATTTATCATCTATAACCCCAGGACTAGGAGCAAGCGGTATGTTATCTTATGATAACTATGCCCAATATTGGGAAAATCATTCTAAAACTTTTGTTTATGGTAGTAATTCGGTAACTGCATGGGAAAATGGTGTACCTTCAAGTACGACTTATTATACTGATGGTAAAGAAAGTTCGATGAGTAGTGATGCTAAATGTATTGCATTTACACGGGTATTCAATTTTGCAGCAACTTTATTTTATGACAAACAGATAAATAAGGACAATAAAATTTATAGTCAATTAAAATGGGACTATGAATACCGTAATACCAAAGGGACCGATCAGACCTGGTATCGTCAGAATGCCTCTTTCTATACTCATTATGGATACAAAGATAAATATTTTGCTGATTTGAGTGTAGTTGCTTCAGCGTCTAATAAATTGGCACCAGGACACCAATGGTCTATATCTCCCACTGTTGGCTTAGCTTGGGTTATGTCAAAAGAAAATTTCATGAAAGATCTTTCTTGGATTAATTTTATGAAACTGAGGGCTTCGTTTGGTGTCATTAATACCGACCGTCTTCCGTTGGATGATGACAGTGAGGTTACTAACTATTGGGAACAAACATATGGTGGCGGTGGTTATTATCCATTTGATACAAATTATTCTGTAGGAACGCAAAGTTGGTCATTAGGTCGTTTGGCTTCTTTGAATTCTACTCATGAAAAAGCATATAAATATAATTTTGGTTTAGATGCCAGTATGTTCAATGGGTTGGACGTATCTTTTGATGCTTATTATGAAAGACGTTCAGATATTTGGGTGTCTTCAAGCGGTCATTATTCAAGTGTCTTAGGATTTACTGCTCCTTATGAGAATGGTGGTATTGTCGATAGTTGGGGAGTTGAAATTGGTGCTAATTATCGTAAAAAAATTGCTGACATTACTTTAAATATAGGAGCCAATTTTGCTTTAGCCAAAAATGAGATTATCGAGCAAATGGAAGAACCGCGTATGTATGATAATCTTATAACTACAGGTAAGCCTCTGAAGCAAACTTATGGTATGGAAGTTATCGGATATTTTAAGGATCAAGCTGACATTGAGAATAGTCCTAAACAGTCATTTGGTGATGTAAAACCTGGTGATATAAAATATAAAGATGTTAATGGTGACAATATTATTGATGCGAATGATAAAGTTGCTATAGGACATAGTACTACTGCTCCTGAAATTTACTATTCATTCAATTTGGGAGCAGAATGGAAAGGGTTAGGCTTTGATGCTATGTTCCAAGGGACAGGAAGATATTCTGCTGTATTAAATACGAAGAGTTTATACTGGCCGTTAATAAATAATACAACGATTTCACAGGAATATTATGATAACCGGTGGACTCCAGAAAATCAAGATGCTAAATATCCTCGTTTGAGTTCTCAAAGTAATGAGAACAATTATCAAACTAATACTTTGTGGTTGGCAGACCGCTCATTTTTGAAACTTCGTTCAATAGAGTTGTATTACAAGTTTCCACAAATATGGGTAAAGAAAAGCAAGATATTGAGCAATGCAAAGATTTATGTGAGAGGTGTTGATCTTTTGTGCTTTGATAAGATTAATATTGCCGATCCCGAAGTTTATGGAGCGACTTATCCTTTAACTCGTAGTGTAGTGGCTGGATTAACTATCGGCTTTTAATTGTTGAACTTAAATTAAAAACATGATTATGAAAATCAAAAAAATAGTGAGCGGAATAGCATGTATGGTAACTTTGGCTGCATGTAATCTGGATTATCACGAATATGCCAATTACGGAAAAGACTATATAGATGAAAGTTATGAAAATGTAATTGGTATGATTACCAATGTTTATTCCATATTAGACTATGACTTTGGCCAAACATATAAAGGTGGAATGCTGGCATCTGCTTGTGATGAAGCTGAATATGCTTATACAAACAATGATATATGTGATTTTGTAAACGGATCTTGGAGCCCGGCTAATCCAATGTCTAACATCTGGTCTAGTAGCTATAAAGCAATTCAGATATGTAATCAGTATCTGGCTGAATTTCAAGGATTGACATTTGATGAGCTAAAATTGAATGATGACTATCGTGCACAAATGTTCCGTTATACCAACAGTTTCAAGGAAGCTCGTTTTTTGCGTGCATATTTTTATTTTAATTTAGTACGTGCTTATGGAGATGTTCCATATTTTACAGAAATGGTAACTACAGATCAAGTAAACAGTCTGACACGCACCCCTGCACAGGAAATTTTTAACGCCATTATAGCAGAATGTGACAAATTATCTACAGAATTACCTGCAGACTATACAAAACTTGGATTGGACGGAATTGCCCCAGCAGAGAACGGTCGTGTTACTTGTTATGCAGCTTTGGCATTAAAAGCACGTGCTGCTTTATATGCTGCCAGTCCATTATTTAATCCGGAAAATAACAAAGATTTGTGGCGTAGAGCGGCTGAAGCTAATAAAGAGGTAATTGAAACTTGTACAGCTAATGGTTTTAAATTAAGTAAATATTCAGAATTGTGGGGACCTAACAACTGGTCAAATAATGAAATGATTTTTGTTCGTCGATATAATGGTAACATCAGCACATTGGAAGAATATAATTTTCCGATGGGAGTGCCAGGTGGAAACTCCGGTAATTGCCCAACACAAAATATGGTTGACGCCTATGAAATGAAAGCTACTGGAAAAATGTGGAATGAAACAGGAAGTGGTTATGACGCTTCTAATCCATATGCCGGACGTGATCCACGTTTCGATATGACTATTGTAAAGAATGGAGATACAAAATGGCCGTCAAAGAATGCCAATCCTATTGAAACTTTTTATGGAGGTTTGAATGCTGAACCTCTTTCAGGTGCAACCCCTACCGGATATTATTTGAAAAAATATTTGGATTCAGCCATTGATCTGAGTGCTAATAGTACAACAAAAACCAGCCGCCATTCATGGATCACTTATCGTTTAGGAGAATTTTACTTAAACTATGCAGAAGCCATATTCCAATATACGGGTTCTGCTGATAATGGTGGTGAATTCGGAATGACAGCTTGTGAAGCGGTAAATATCATACGTAATCGTACTGATGTTAAAATGCCGGAATTTCCAACAGGTTTGTCGGCAGATGCCTTTTGGAATAAATATCAGAATGAGCGCATGGTAGAATTGGCTTTTGAGGGACATCGTTTTTATGATCTGAGAAGATGGAAAGATGGTGATAAATTAAAGAGCATCATAGAAATGAAACTTACAAAAAATGAGGATGGTACTATCACTTATAAACGAAATGTTGTCAATCGTGTTTGGGATGATAAAATGTATCTTTTCCCAATTCCACAATCGGAACGTATGAAAAACCCTAATTTGTCTCAAAACGCAGGATGGTAATAGAATAAACGTACAATAAGAGGATGCATCAATATGTATAAAGCATCCTCTTTTACCTTTAAATTATAATTTATAGAAATGTCATGAAACAATCTAGATTTTATATCCTCTTTTTCTTTGTAGTTTGTATCGGGCTATTTTGCTCTTGTCTCAGTAATGACGATGATGCGCAATGGTCTAAATTTAATGGTGTATATGTTACGGTTGGTGGAGACAATATTCGTGGCTACAAGTTATACACGGATTTTGGTGCAATTTTAGTTCCAACAGAAGAAAGTCTTAATCGTATACCTTGGTTAAAAGAAGTGCAACGTGCCATAGTTAGTTTTAACTTATTGGATGAAAATGAAAATACAACTCAATTGGAGGACGGAAAAACTTATGATGTTATATTAAACAGTACGAATGGAATGAACCAACAGATTCCTACTTTTACAGTTCATGTTGACACTTTAAGTGAAGAGTATCAAATATTCGGTCAAGACTCTATCCAACTAAAAAATAAGAGTATTTATTCATTAGATAAAACGGCCGGAGCATTCTATATAAAAAATGGTTATATGAATATTGTTCCAACTTTTGAGTATGATTTATATAAGCCGGTTTTCTTTTTATTATACTATGATGGCGAAAAGGATATAGAAACTTCTAATAATAAGTTAAATTTAAATTTGTATTTTAATAATAGTATACAAAGTAGTAATAACTCAATTTCTTCGTTTATAAGTCTTGAAATGCCTGGAGAAATTTATTATAAATTTCAAGATAAAGGTATGAATGATGACGATCTTATCGATGTATATTTGAATTCAGAAACCGTTTCCGGACAAGAACAAATACATTGTAAAATGGCTTTGAAAGATTTTATGCTTCCTTAAAACATTGGATTCTTCATTGAATTTGCGGAAGTTTTACCGATGAAAACGGTAGGGGATTAGTTAGTCAAGAAAAATATTATACAAAACTTGAGAAATGAAATACTGATATATGGATTTTTCAATTGAAAGCTATTTGAGAAATCCATATATCAGTATTTTTTAAATCAGTAAGCATTCGATAAACAACAGGTCTTAAACCTTTATATATAACAATAGAAACTGTCACTATGAACCTATATGTTGAAATCAGCACTAATTGTCAGCTTCCCTATTTTGTTTTGTCAATACACATTCCAGGTATTGCAATTTCCAATTGTACGGAAGTATATTCAACAAGTCTTCATAAGTTACCTGTTTTGTGATAGGACATTCGGATGACAACATCATTCAGATACTTCCTTGGCGTTACATCGTATACTGTACCTTACAGATAGCCAGCAGAGAACATACAACCGATATATTAACTGTTGCTTCATGGTTTCCATTAAAGAGATAATTTTTTCTATTCCATAGTTATCGATCTGATAACATTTTCTACCAAAATATTATTTCCAAGCAGATGTCCGTCTTCCAAACATTTCATTATATTGTCCCATCGGTATAGGGTAAGCATCCAAAGCCTGTTCAAAATGATGGTAGATATGCACCAAGCAATTGAGCAACTACACATCGGGGGTAGTCTTGAAGGCTACCTCATAGTCTGCAAAACCTTCGCATTGAAACTATCCCTTAAAGTGATATTGGTCTGTCAGGGATTCGATAACCGTTCCGCTCTGCGATCCCTTGTCGTAATGGAAGATTACCAGTTTCTCCATGACTGACCTTACTATCGACAAGTATTCCTTATCGGTCCCCAATGCTTTTCCCTATTAATGACTGGAACAGTGCTTTCGTCTGCCTGTTATAGTCACAAGAAAAGACTTCCTGTTTGAGTTCTTCATACAGAAGTTTGAGCAGTTCTACCGTTTTCTTGAAATATCCATCCAGCGTACTTTCCGTAAGGCCTTTCATCTCAAAATGTCCGTTAGAAAGTGATTATAATAACCTTTACGCCAAATGGACCGGTATAGACTGCAAAGCCGAGGAGTCTAATGAAATATTAATGTCATGCCAACACACTTCTTCGGCAACCGGACGTTTCGGAAACCGTACTTATAGTTACTTCAACCCACAATTCTCCAACTTTTCCGGTGGTTGGACACAACGTGGCCAATATATTGGTGGTATGGACTTCCAACGTTGCCACCCTACAGAATACGCTTATGCCATCTTTGACAATGTGAATGACTCACGTATGTGGAAAACATTCAAAACTGTCTACGGATTGAATAATATTGCATCGAAAGCAGATGATGTAGTGGCTACAAACGGTATTACAGCCGATCAGGTTCCAACACTAGGCGACCAAGGCATCATCTTTATTCTTAATAAAAAAAGTGACAACCGTTTTAAAGACGCTACAAACTCCGATTATGGAACAGTAGGTCGTGGTGGTATAGCCCACTCCTTTGTAAACCCCGAAACAAATAAATGGATGCCGAATGTGTTCCCTGTATATGCCGGTGGTCAATATGTATTGAACACCTATGGTGTTAGCGGAAATCCAGCACAGTCCAATGTCTTCTGTGGTATCAATAAAACTGATGACGGCTCGCGTACAGCAGAAAAAGGGGACGCACATCGTGATGTCATTATGGCCCGTACAGGCGAAACTTATCTGATAAAAGCGGAAGCGCAAGTACGTTCCGGTAACTTCCAGGATGCTATCTCTACCATCAACCAGCTCCGTGCACGTGCCGAATGGAAAAATGGTGAAGATCGCGAATACTACACCGATGGTTCTATGGCTTTCTTGAAAAGCGCAGGTGGTGACGAAGATAATTCAACCGCACTAAGCACTTTAGGTAAATGCAAAGATGCCAATGGTACCAAAATCAATAACACAGAGGCATTCAAGGCTTCTTTCCTTCAAAAGAACACTTACTATCTTTCAACTGGTATAGAACGCACTACAGATGCTTCCAGTCTGCAAATTTCAAGTTATTCATCATTACCAGCTGAGGATGAAGCTATTCTATCAGCAATGGGCGTAAATGGGGACAAAGACCGTTTGATCAATTTCATTTTAAACGAACGTACCCGCGAATGCTTAGGTGAATGGAACCGCTGGGAAGAGTTGAGCCGTACCAAGACTTTGGTTCAACGTGCTAAATTATTCAATCCGGAAGCAGCTGCCAATATAGCAGACAAACATTTGCTTCGTCCTATTCCACAAACATTCTTAGACCAACTTCAGCATGAAGACGGTACGAATTTAAGTGATGAAGAAAAAGCCGCAATGCAGAATCCAGGCTATTAACAGACTAGATTTTTGCAGTCAATAATTAATAAGGGGAGTGCCGGATTCAGCATTCCCCTATTTTCCACACCATAAATACTTATTTTATAATGAAAAAAATCGGTCGGTTTATATACTTCACTACACTATTCTTGTTAATAGCGGGATGCAAACAACAAAAATCCATACGCTATGAACTTGTAGATGGCAATCCACAAATAGATTACATAGATTTCCTGAACGACACGCTATGCCGATTTGTCGCACCAGGACCATTGGTTCTGACAAGCCACTACACAAAAGAAGGAGATATTTATATAATACAAATCAACGATATAGTGAGCGCACGGCTATATAAAGAAGAAGGAAAGCTACGAGGTGAGGCTCCTTTTTTTGAAGGAATATGGATTATAAAAGAAAAGTGATATCAACAAGTTCTGTACAGTTCATTCACTCATTTCTTTTCATATAAAGAATCTATCTGTCAGCCCCCCCAAAAAAGATCAATAACTAGATTGTTATCCGTATATGGAAAAAGAACAGAAAGAAGATGAACAATATTCCATGTAAATGAATAAAATTCCATAGGTAAGACACCTTCTTCGTCTATATTTGCATAAATCAAAAATCAAAGATACTATGGAACTATTACCAACAATCAGAAAAAGCATAATTGCATTCGTTCTGCTACCCGCACTTCTATATGCAGGTATCCCTCCCACCCTACAAAGCGATGCCTCACAAAGAATGACCAAAGATATCATGAACCGTGCTTACATCACCCCCAAACGTATTGTTACCAAATACGCAGGATGTAAGAATAATCTAATAAAAGACGAACACTATTTATTAGAGCGTGGAAACGGCCAATCGGAAATGAACAGAAAAAGATGTTGCATAATGACCTCTACTGAAACAGAAAAGGCATCCTTATTACTGGATTTCGGCAGTGAACTGCATGGAGGATTAAAGCTCGTCATGGGCAGTTCCAGCCGTAGGGAGCCTTCTTTGGTAAGGATACGTTTCGGAGAATCTGTTGGAGAAGCCAACAGTAGCACTTCAAATTCCGAATGGAAAGTGGGATTTTCAACAGACGATCATGCCAAACGTGATATCATCATGGAAATTCCCCGTGACGGCATGATTGAAATAGGCAATACCGGTTTCCGCTTTGTCCGCCTCGACTTGCTGCAAAACAACGCCACTATCTCTTTAAAAGAAATTTCAGCTATCCTGCGCTACCGTGATATTCCCTATCTGGGATCTTTCGAATGCAACGACCAACGTTTAAACAAAATATGGATTACCGGAGCCTATACTGTCCACTTGAACATGCAGGAGTTTTTATGGGATGGCATCAAACGTGACCGAGTAGTCTGGCTGGGCGATATGCATCCTGAATTAATGACCATCAGCCGTGTTTTCGGATACAATGAGGTGATCCCCAACAGTTTGGACTTGGCTTGCAAACAATTTCCTTTACCCAATTGGATGAATGGCATGAGTGCATACAGCCTATGGTATCTGATCAACCAATATGAATGGTATCACCAGACCGGAGATATTGATTTTTTAAAGAAACATTCCGACTATATCAGCGGATTAATCCATCTGATAAACGGGAAAGTGGATGATGCGGGAAATGAAACGTTAGCGCCTGCCCGCTTTTTGGACTGGCCATCCAGCGGAAATAAAGCCGGAGTTGAGGCAGGCTATCGCGCACTGATCGTATGGGCCATGCAAGATGCGCATCAATTGTCTTTAAAACTTGGCAACACCTCTGATGCTCAATTATGTCTGGACATTATCAACCGGATGAAAAAAAAGATATTACCTCACAACAATCTGAAACAGGCAGCTTCATTAATGGCCATCACCGGATTGATGGATCCCCAACAGGCTTGCGATGAAGTTGTCTCTGTAGGCGGTGGAAAAGGTTTTTCCACTTTTTACGGGTATTATATGCTGGAAGCATTAGCCAAAGCAGGTGAGTATGAGAAAGCAATAGATATCATTAATACTTTCTGGGGGGCCATGCTGGATTTGGGAGCAACCACGTTTTGGGAAGATTTCAATCTGGACTGGATTCCTAATGCCGCTCCTATAGACGAACCTGTTCCAGCCGGAAAAAAAGACATACATGGCGATTTCGGCGCCTATTGCTATCCCGGATTCCGTCACAGCCTTTGCCACGGGTGGTCTTCAGGACCTACCACATGGCTGTCAGATCATGTATTAGGTATAAAAATCGTGGACGTGGAACGCAAGCAGATCAGTATTGAGCCACACTTGGGTAAATTAGAATGGGCCAAAGGTACTTATCCCACCCCTTGGGGCGTGATAGAAGTCAGCCACGAGAAGAAAGCCGATGGTAAAATCGCAACCAAAGTAAAACTTCCGAAAGGTGTAAGACAAATTTAATTATAAAAAATCGTTATCAAACTTCTATAAAAACTGGATCTTATGAAAAACATAATGATATGGATTATGCTCCTCTTGAGTATAACTTATACTGACGCCCAAAATGGAAAATCTCCTAGAAAAGACTATGCCAAATTAGCTAATTATGATGAAAGTAAGGTTCCGCAATATACCTTACCTTCCGTATTAATGTGCCACGACGGAGAAATGGTTCAGACCAAGGAACAATGGGAGCAAAAACGCCGCCCCGAAATTTTAAACCTGTTCACGACTTATATGTTTGGCAAAGCACCTGTATTAAAACACAAACTGCCTTGTACAGTCAGTCGGATCAATGAAAAAGCTCTGAACGGACGTGCCACCCGGAAAGAAATAACCATCCAATTAACAGACGATCCACAGGGGCCCCACATCGACTTGCAACTGTATCTTCCTAATCATGTATCAGGAAAAATTCCGGTTTTTCTAGGCATCAGCTTCATGCCCAATTACACGATATATGATGATCCCGATTTATCTGTCCCCGAAATAACAGATGAAAAAATGAAGAAAAGAACTTTCAGGGGATCAATGGACAAATCCTGGCAGCTTGATAAAATTTTGGAACACGGATATGGTCTGGCCACTTTCTGTTATAATGATGTGGATCCCGATTTTGACGATGACTTCCAAAATGGTGTGCATCCTTATTATTACGAGAAAGGGCAGAATTTCTCAGATCCGGATCAATGGGGTTCCATTGCAGCTTGGGCATGGGGCATGAGCCGTGCCATGGATTATCTGGAAACAGACAAAAAAGTGGATGCTAAAAAAGTTGCCGTGATAGGTCATTCTCGTCTTGGCAAAACCGCTGTCTGGGCCGGAGCCTCCGATCCGCGTTTTGCTTTAGTCATATCCGGGAATTCGGGATGTTGTGGAGTTGCCATCTCACGTCGTTGTTTCGGTGAGACTGTAGAAGCTATGAATGTACGTTTTCCTCATTGGTTCTGTGGTAATTA
>OGXU01001240.1_pt1 | contig 13135 bp, 15 predicted proteins | sample 1576381 | NCBI WGS metagenome assembly OGXU01 (sample SAMEA3541544, study PRJEB24748) | human gut metagenome | biome: human gut; feature: human-associated habitat; material: faeces | place: China | collected 2012 | reverse complement strand
GTATATAGTGGTAAGCGGATTGACAACACAAGACACATCAGGTTACTTTAAGAGATTAGCATCAAAGTTCCGGCCTTCAAATACTGGCATTCTCGGGGGTGATTAAATGAATATAAAATTTATGAAGCACCAAGTAAAAAACGAGATTGCCAGAAGCGGCCAAGAATATCAGTTCAAAAGAAAAAAAGAAAATAAGTATCACCAGATTGTAGGTGAAGAAGATATAGCCATCGTCAAAGGAATATACCATGAGACAAATGGCTATATTTCGTTATTAAAGGCAGATGCGTCAATGGTGCAAAGCAAAAAAGTTCCTACAATACTTACTTTGAAAGAAAATGCAATAGGAATAGAACAGGGTGATTATACAGAGATTGCCGGTAATAAATACAAAGTAACGGGAGTTCTTGATGTACAAAACTATGGTATAGTTGTTGATATATCTCTGGAAATGGAGGTGTAAGTCATGGCTATGGAATTTGAGTTTAGTATGGACAACATAATTGATGGTGTAGCAAAAGTTGACAAGAAAGCTTTAACTGCATTGAATATGTTTGCATCAACTAAGTCAGAAGAGTTAGAGGCTTACGCAAAGCTTAATAGGCCATGGAGGGATAGAACTGGAGCAGCCAAGGCTTTATTAACCAGTAATGTTGAGGACCTTCCAGATAGGATACGAATCGCTCTATCACATGGGGTAGATTATGGTATATGGCTTGAGCTTGCAAATGATGGAAACTACAGTATTATAAAGCCAACAATAAATATAAAGTCACCAGAGTTCTTTGAGCAGCTCCAAGGCTTATTGGAAAAGATGGGAAAGTGATATCATGGAAGAAATAGTAAAAAGAATCACTGATGAGTTATTGAAAGATGGAATTGATGTGTATCCACCAGCATCACACAAAGGAGAATGCAAAAGTCCATATTGTGTTGTAAAAGATGAAGGTGCAGCAAAGTTCCAAACGTTTTCAACTCAGCGGAGAATGTATAGCATATATTGTCATGTTCCTATCGAAATGTATTTGGAACTTGATGATTTTGCAAAAAAGTGCAAAACAGCAGTAGAAAGGTTGGCTCCTATGGTAATGCCAACCGGGCTCGAGACACCAAGCTTTCTTGATACAGTGAATAATGATTATTCAAAGAGTGTTGAATATAGGTGTTATGCAAGAAATAAGTTACTTTAGAAAGGAGAAAAAAGCATGTTAAAAAAAGGTAATGAGATACCAACAATAGATTGCGCTCTTGTAACTATTAAGGTTAAAGATGACGCAAGTGGCAGAGAGTTAGCTCTTGATACGGCAAACAAAATTGAAGTTGAAGTTCAGACTTCTGTGACAGAAGCAATCAAGCTGGTAATTAAGAATAAGCTGAAAGCACAGAAAGGACAGCAGACAACTATCACAGGACATCGTATTACTCTCACAGACAATGTGTTTATCCCGGAGCTTGCTGTTATTTTACAGGGCGGTAAGATTACTTGGGAAGGAACAGAGTATGAAAGTAAGGTTACGAAGTATGAGCCTCCTGTTGCTGGTTCTGGTGAAAAGGGAAAAGTATTTGACCTGATTGCATACTCTGCAATTTATGATGCAGCAGCAGTGCTTGTAGGATATGAGAAAATAACCTATCCAAACTGCCAAGGACAGCCGTTCGGGCTTAATTCTGAAGATAATGTATTCCGTGTATCTGAGTATACAATTGATTCAGCACCAGATGAAAAACAGGCTCCGTATACAATCGAGTATGTAAGTACTCTTCCAGACATTGCATAAAAGATAAAAGATAAAAGATAAATAAAAGGAGAGTAAAAGATGAATGAGTTAAAAGTAACGAGGATTGAAGACCTCAAAGAATATGCAAAAGGGCAGGTTGTTGAGCTTCCACCGTTTGCGGAGGGACAGCCACTTGTAGTTAGAATGTCAAGACCTTCTATGCTGGCTATGGTTGAGAAAGGAAGGATTCCAAATAGCTTATTAGTTGTTGCCAACAAACTTTTCATGGGAGGTTCAGACCTTGATACGGACAGCACAGACTTCTTAAAAGATATGCATGGTGTATTAAAAGAGATCTGTAGAGCATCATTAATTGAACCAACATATGAAGAGTTTGAGGATGCTGGGATAAAACTGACTGACGATCAGATGATGGCAATCTTCAGCTATTCTCAAAAAGGTGTAAAAGCCCTCGAATCCTTTCGTCAAAAGTCCGGAAATCTTAACGGTAATTGGACTGGCAAAGGAGTTCCAAAAAACGCCAGCAGAAATAATAAACCTCCAAAACACGTATGATGCATATTGTTTTAATTGTGCTTGTCTTTTTATCATAAACAAAATGAAAGATGGCGAGAAGCCAAACTTCCGTAAATTTAAAACAGAAAATATGCATTATTCTAAGCCGTCTGATTTGTATAAAGATTTGATGAATTAGTTTAGTAAGGAAGGAGGTGCTTATCAAATGGTGGATTTAGGGTCAGCTATAGGTTATTTAGATATCGATACATCTAAGTTTAAGCAAGGTTTTAAAGATGCTCTGGATGATGTAAAAAAGTTTAACGACGAACTTAAAGGCTCGAAAGAAAAGTTTAAAGTAGCAGCAGATGGAATGACAACAGCCGGTTCTGCTCTTACAAAAAATGTTACAGTTCCGATTCTTGGTGTTGGTACAGGAATGGTGCTGGCAGCAAGTAAATTTGACAAAGCATCTCAGTCTTTACAAATTAGCATAGGTGCAACAGATGAGAAGATGCAGTCTTTAGATGAAGTAATGAAAAGAATTTATGAAAACAATTATGGAGAAGGCTTTGAAGACATAAGCGATGCACTTGTAGAAGTAAACAAACAGCTAGGTGATTTAAGTGAAGAAGAGCTTCAAAATGTGACAGAATCAGCTTTTGCATTTAGAGATGCATTCGATGTAGAAGTAAATGAAAGTATAAGAACTGTAAATACTTTAATGAAGAACTTTGGCACAACTTCAGAAGAAGCCTTTGATTTAATGACATGGGGTATGCAAAATGGCTTAAACTTTTCAGATGAGTTGATTGATTCTATCAATGAGTATGGCCCGCAATTCAAAAAGTTAGGGTTCAGTGCAGAAGAAATGTTCATGATATTCCAGCAAGGTGCTGAGTCAGGTGCATGGAATCTTGACAAAGTTGGTGATGCAGTAAAAGAGCTATCAATCAGAGTTATAGACGGCAGCGAAACCACAGCAGCAGGATTTGAAGCTATTGGTCTTAATGCTGATGAGATGGCAGCTAAGTTTGCTCAAGGTGGTGACAGTGCTAAGGAAGCATTTTATAAGGTTGTTTCTGCCCTTGGAGAAATGGAAGACCCATTGGCTCAAAATACAGCTGGGGTTAACCTATTTGGTACTATGTGGGAGGATTTAGGTCCAGAAGTAGTTACTCAGTTGGGAAATATAAAGGATGCAACATTAGATGTGTCTGGTGCTACACAACAGCTGAAAGATGAAGGCTATAATGATTTGGGAAGCATGATGGAGACATTAAGAAAAAATGCTTCTTTATTAGGTGTAGAATTTGGCGAGATATTGCTTCCATATATTATTGATTTTGTAGAATGGTTAACTAATATGATGCAAAGGCTTGCGGAGATGCCAGAAAGTGTTCAACAAGTCATTGTTGTGATAGGTTTAATAGTAGTTGCTGTAGGTCCTTTGCTTTTATTGTTAGGAAATTTATCAAAAGCATTATTAAGTATACATCAATTAGCAGGTTTGATTGGCCCACTTATTTCTACATTAGGGTCAGCTTTTGCTACTTTAACAGGTCCAATAGGAATAGCTATCGCAGCTATTGTAGGAATGTTTATAGCTTATCAAACAAATTTGTTTGGAATAAGAGATTTAGTTAACAGTGTGCTTTCATTTATCACAAGTTTGTGGGAAATCAATTTGTTTAATATTCAAGATTATTTCTCATTGTTTTGGAATAGTATAATCACAATATTAAATGCAAGTATAGCAATATTCAAAGAGATTGTTTCCGTGTTTATGGCTGTATTAACAGGTGACTGGCAAGCAGCTTGGGACGGTATAAAGAATATATTCTCGATAATTTGGGACACTATAATTCAGTTACTTAAGAACTTCATTGAGAGTATTATAATCTTTATAACCAATACAGGCCCAAGAATGTTGCAAGCAGCAAGAGACCTGTTTAATAAAGCAAAAGACGGATTTACAGAAGTATGGAATCAAATTATAGAATGGTTTAGCCAAGTTGTAAATGACCCAGTAGGAACAGTATTAGGAATAGGGCAGGCAATGTTTAATGCAGGCAAAAATATATTCAATATGCTGTGGGACGGTATGAAAAATATATGGGAAAGCATTACAAGTTGGATAAACGATTCTATAGATTGGATTGAAGATAAAGTTAAATTTTGGAAAAAAGAAGCCAAAAAGGTAAAAGCTGCAAAGAGAGCTGCAGAAGATGATGACGATGAACCAGATGGCAGTCACCGCAATGGTCTGGACTATGTTCCGTATGATGGATATAGAGCGGAGTTGCATAAAGGAGAAAGAGTTCTTACAGCAGAAGAAAATGCTAATTATGGAAAGGGTGGAAATACTTATAACTTCTACAGTCCAAAAGCATTGACACCAAAAGAAGCAGCAAGAGAAATGAAACGAGCAGAAAGAGAAATTGCATTAGGATTCAGTTAAAGGAGGTGAAGAAATATGGTCGAATCTGTAAAGTTCAGAAATCTGGTTACAGGAAAAGAAATAGTAATGGATTCAGATAAAGGTGATTATTTGCTTGATGTTGATGATGGCTCTGTTGACTGGGGAGAAGTTGAAGCAAAGCATAATACATATAACTTTCCTACACAAGTAGGTTCGTATATTTCTTCAACTTCTTTAGAAGACCGAGAAGTGAGTTTCTTTGGTTATATAGTGTATAACAATACGCAAGACTTCAGAAGGAAGAAAAAGATTCTAAGTGCATTCATGAATCCATTACACGAGATTGAGATTCAAGCAGAGGGTTATAGTTTATTTGGAAAAGCACAAGCCAGCGTAAAGTATGGAAAAGAGTACAAAACAAACAACAGAGCTTTTTGCAAGTTCACATTTTCAATATTGTGTAACAAGCCGTTATGGCAAACGTCAAATCCGTTAAATGTAAGTATAGCTATTCTTCAACCAAATTGGAAGTTCCCATGGATAATGGTGAATGAAAAAGGAAAAGGTACAATCTTCGGGAAAAGAAGAAGAGCACTTTTGCAGCAGTTAACAAATCAAGGTGCTATTCCAGCAGGTGCAAAGATATTGATTCATGCTTTAGGTATTGTAAACAATCCAGAGTTAAAGATCGTAGAAACGCAAGAGTTTGTTTATATTAATAAAACATTGAGTGAAGGTGAAGATATAGAAATCAGCACAGTAGATGGTGAAAGGTATATCCGTGGTAGAAAAGATGAAAATAGTCCATGGGAATCATACTTGCGATATTTTGACTTAGACAGCTCATGGCTGCAAATTCCAGTAGGAACAGTTACAATAGGTTTTGCCACTTACGAGAGCAAAGGAGTGCAAGACGATACTTATAAAAACATGAATATCAATGTATCATATCACGAAAAGATATTCAATCTGGAGGATGAGTAACATGGGAAATATGAGGATGGAAATCATCAACCATAAATTTGAGAGGTTGGGTGTGATAAACAAATTCAATATGATACAGTACAATCCAAAGTATTCTGGTATAGGCTCTTTTGAATTAAGTTGTGCATTAAATGAAGAAAATAAAAGTCTAATTGTTGAAGATAATATTTTGTGGATTGAAGATGAATATGCTGGTGTTATCCAATATATAGATAAATCTTCAGATAACGAAATAAAAGCAAAAGGCAAATTGCTTTCAGTAGTTTTAAACTGGAGAACAGTTATAAAAACATATGAAGCAAATAAACTAACAACAGGAATATTTGAAGAACTTGTTAGGTTAAATTTCATGGCTGATGGCGAAAGAAAGATTGAAGGTTTTACGTTTATAAACAATGTAACAGACAACACAGCCATTAGGTATCAGGTTACAGGTAAATCATTATCCGATATATTCCAGCCGTTAAGCGAAACTTATGATATTGGCTATGAAGTATATCTTAACATGGAAGAAAAAGCCTTTGAGTTTACTTTGTTCAGAGGTAAAGACCTTACAATTGGCAACAAAGATGGAAATAAGCCAGTAATATTTGGTACAGACTTTAACAACATTTTAAAAAGTGAATATGTTTCAGATAAGAATAATTACCGCAACGTAGCATATGTCGCAGGTGAGGGCGAAGGAGAAAACAGAGTAGTTGTTGAAGTTAAACAAACTGAATCAGCAGGCTTCTTCAGGAGAGAAATTGTAGTTGATGCAAGAGATATTCAAAAAGCAAACAGTATATCAAGAATGACTGATGAAGAATATAATGAACTGCTTCAGCAAAGAGGAAAAGAAAAATTAAGTGAGTTTAGAAAAGTAGAAAGCTATGATGCGGAACTGATGAGTGATGCAAGAACAGGTTTTGTTTATGGCAAAGACTACTTCTTAGGTGATACAGTAAGTGTGGTTGATAAAAACCTTGGAGTTATATTATCAGCTAAAATAACAGAAGTTACAGTTACATTTGCAGAAGATGGATATACAGTTGAGCCAACATTTGGTTTTGGTTTGCCTACGTTATACGATAAATTGAAGAAAGGAGTGCTGTAAAGTGGCGGAAACAAGTGGATTTTTTAATGCTGAGGAACAGGTTGATGGTTCTTATGATAGAGAATACTTTGCTCAGCAGTTCGCATATTATTTTGCCTTATTCATTGGCAATGGTGTGTTCTTTCCAGATGCAGGTAAGCTTCAGGTAGCACAGAACTCAGCACAGAACATGAGTGTTGATATTTCAGTTGGTAACGCTTTTGTCAATGGATATTGGTATGACAATAGTACACCTCTGAACGTAAAGTTAGAGAATGCCAGTCCAAGCTTGAACAGGGTGGACAGTATTGTGCTTGAGTGGAATATCACCACTAGAGATATTAAAGCAAAAGTTGTAAAAGGAACAGAAGCTGGTGATGCTCAAATTCCAGTGCTGCAAAGGGATGACAGTGTATTCCAGTTACGTCTAGCGCATATCAACGTAACACAGGGCATTACTGGTATTACAAACGCACAGATTGTTGATGACAGGTTAGATAAAGATGTCTGTGGTATAGTAACGGGAGTTGTAGAGCAGGTTGATACCACTACATTATATCAGCAGTTCGTAAGTTGGTATGAACAGTTCACAAAGAAAGCTGGTGCAGATTTAGACCAATGGACAAAACAAGAGCAGCAGGATTTTGAATCATGGAGAACCACAAATGAAGCAACGTTCAATAAATGGTTCCAAGATATAAATGCTAAGTTAGGTACAGAGCCAGCTACAAACCTTCAGAAACAGATTGATAACATAAACAACACAGTAGAGGTTGAGCTTACCTTGGAAGGTTGGGTAGGAGATTCAGCACCATGGAGTCAGAGAGTAGCGGTTCCAAACTTGAAAGAAACAGACAGTATAAGCCTTGCACCTGCTATTGATAAAGATACTGGGATTGATAAAACAAAGCTGTTTAAAAAGCTTACAGGCATGATTGATGCGGGAGAAACAGAAGATGGGTTTGCTACTTTCTACTGCAATATCAAGAAGCCCACTGCAACCTTCAAGATACGTCTTAAGGGTGTAACAAAGGGGGGTGTAGGAAATGTCTAAAATATGGATTCCAGGTTCAGGTGGTGGAGCTGATTTAGATGTGATAACCGCGCAAGCTGGCGACATACTGGCGGGCAAAGTGATTGTAGACCAAGATGGAGAGCCGTTGACAGGCACAATGCCAAACAATGGTGCAGTAAGCAAGGTATTACCTATCAATGGAAGTTATACAATCCCAGTCGGGTATCATAATGGCTCCGGAAAAGTGACACAGAGTATTCCCACCAGATGGGCAGCAACGATAATACCAAGTACAGTAAACCAAACAGCGATAAGCGCTGGATATTATGCAAGCGGTAATGTAATTGTAGCTGGTGACCCAAACTTGCAAGCTGGTAATATAAAAAAGGGAGCTAGAATATTCGGAGTAACCGGAACATTTGAAGGATTTGTAACAAGCCCGTTATATGTGTATAACAATGGAACATTTAGTAATGTTCAGACTGGCGGAGTTACTTTGAATTATACCAGTAATAGTACATATAGTTCGTTCGTAGATTCCTCTGGATCTATCCTGATTTCATGCGGTAGTACCAGAATAAATACACAAGTTGATGTTGTCGGACGTTTAATATCGTCTATTAACTTGTCATTGTATACTAGATTAACTATTATTGGTTATAGCGATCCGATGGATGGAATACTATGGTTAGGTGTATCGAATAATTCAAGTTTAACAAATCCATCTCAATTTACGGTGAGTAGTTCTACTTCGTCTCCTGTAACTTCTTTGTCATTAGATATATCAAATTTAAGCGGAATGCATTATATCTATTTTGCAGCAAGATCAAACATTCGTAAAGCAATGGCATATTATACACAACAAATATATTTGTCCAATTCATAGTAATTAAACAAATACAAATATGCAGTTTTAGCCAAGATTACGAATATGGAGGCAAAATTACGCAAGTATTTTTGTATAGCATATAGCATTAAGATAAATGAAGGGAGAATGATATAAATTGAAAATATATACAGACGAACAGCACCATATTGTAGCAGTAAGAAAGAACGATACAGGTTTACAGCTTACAGAACATGATGTATCGGATGACTTTTTGAATGGTTGGTGTGATACAGTTATCATGGGGTATTGCTATCAGGTAAACGATGATTCAATAGCTATATACCCATACAAGGATTTTGACTTGCTTATGTCAATTCAGCAGATGTATGAGGAAAAAGAAAAGCAAGTTACGGAACTGCAGTTAGCCTTGGCACAGGTATTTGAGGTTGCTATAACAAAGTAAGTGAAAGGAGGTGAAAAGAATGGACGTAATTTATGCACAGCTTATTATCAAGGGTTTAAAGAAAATCACTGATGTGCCTGAAATTATCAGACCAGACGTGAAGAGAGTGCTTGCAGCTTTAGGATATCCAGAGTTAGCACAGGAGTAAAGAAAGGAGAAAATGATATGGGAAAGAGTAAAACAGGATGTAAGGTACACAAAAACAAGCCGGTAAATGAGGTACATAATAGTGAGCCTAACACACAATGTACGTGTGACGTAGGAGAGACAGGCCCAGTCACAACAGGCGGAAACGTACCAACAGGCCCAGCACTGGAAGGTAAGGGCAATACTCCAGTAGGGCCGGGTCTTGAAGGACTTGGTAATACGCCTGTAGGCCCAGGTTTAGAGGGTAAGGGCAATACACCTGTAGGCCCAGGAAAATAAGCCCATTAAACGGCCTTCTGGTTATCCAGAGGGCCTTTTTTAAAAGGAGGTGTTTGTATGAGGACATTTAAGGTTGAACTTGATACAGCTTATGCAGATAAAGCAATAAAAGAAACTGGTCTTTTACAAGGTAACCAGAACTTTGCTTTTGAGTTTAGGCTTGCTGAGCGTGGTGAACCCATTACCATTGATAATATGAAAAAGCCGAAGCTCATTTTTAACTTTGAAAATGGTGTAGAATCGTTTACTGTAGATGAGTCTTCTCCAGACTATCCGGTAACGGTGGCTGGCAATGTAGTAAAAGTAGCAGCTAGCAAATATCTTTCGATGGGTTATGGAAGAGTTAAGTTAATGATTAAGATTGACGATTATTACACGTACAGCTGCATTTACTATGTTGACAGAAACGAAAACTTCGCAGCTCCACCTGTAGCTCAGAGTGATGCTGGTGATTTTGCACTTAAAGACTTTAAGAATGTATCAAATGATGTATTCAGACAGAAATATAAGGAAGCTGTTAAAGAACCTATGTCTGATGCGGATTTTCTGACTCAGGCGAAAAAGAACGGACTGGCAGAAAACGACCTTGCCGACGTAGACCTTCAAAAGCTGTATGACAAAGGAATTGATTCAGGCTTAATGTCAAAAGACGGTTCAAACTTTTCTCCGTCTGATTTTGACAGAGAGCTTAAAGCGAATGCAGCTTTCATAGCTTTACAGAATGCAGACCATCCAGCAGTAAGCGGTAAAACAGACGAAGAAATCAAAAAATTGTTCTATGCAAACAGATATGAAGAAGTTAATGCAGTAGATTTGACTCAAGACCCCATTCGATAAACCTACAACACTTTTGATGGTTTACCAGATGAATGTAGATGGTGGAACTATAAAGCAAGTACTTCCTCCACACACAACCAATCAAATCATAATGGTAGAAATGATTTTCGCAAGCGGCGTAACAAATGCCACTCTTGAAATTGACGTAGTAGATGGAGAACATTTAGAAGGTAATGCCGGAAAAGTAAATCATATGACATTTACTAAGCAAGGGTATCTTGGGTACTTTATACCAATTAAAAATACCGGGGGTTATGAATTTATATCACACTACGAAACGATGATATCTGGTCTAGTAGTAAAGGATAGCAAAGGAAATGTATCTTTAGGAGTAAAAGATATTACGTTTGATGATAGCTTTGCTTTAGAAGATAGTGGAGATACAGTAAATATAAAACTCGCAGGTTCAGGTGACGCAGCTGCGCTTCCGTTCATTGATGGTCAGCTAGGACAAGAATTTATTGCCACGAAAGTTCAGTCTTCAGATAAGACAGTTAGAATTGCTAATCTTGGAGGAGTGGCCGATTTAAGTGTAAATGCACCGCTATCCAGTGAAGGAATTATGGCTGTGCTTGGAAGTGACCAGATGTACAATTCAAAATTTCCAAAGTCAGCCTTTTACTTTAGTGATGTGAAGCACGATGGAGGAAGTTTTGCATACGTTAATAAAACGGACAAAACTTTTGTTATTCAGGAAATAGACCAAGGAGACCCGAATGTAACAGGAGGTACAAATTTCTTAGTTGGGCTGTCTTATGTACCTAGCAGAATGAATGCAAATATTATTACTCAAGACGGTTATTTTAGAATAGAGTTTGCGGACAAAAATGGAGAATTGCTGAATGATATTTACGGAAATCCAGCTGCTACAGAGATTCACTACAAAGCTGGACAAAAAGAGCGCAAGCAGCTGTATCTAGGTATTATAAATGCAAAAGCTTATGAAGAAATTAGGCCAAGGTTTGACAGTAACTTTGCTCAAGAAGAAGCTATTTCTATAGGTGCAGAAACAGCCATAGTGATTCAGCCTATTACAAAAGACTTTACAAGTGGTTTAGCTTTGCTCAACTTTATGGCTTACACCGGTTATACAGTAAACCTCAACAGCAGGTACTATGGTGTGAACAATGTAAACTTTGCAAGAACTTTGATTTTTGATGCACCTGAACAGGAAGTGGAAGCAGGAGAACAGTATCTCGGAAATGATTTATTCTTAGACTTCCAGACAAAAGCTAAGCTGGCAATCAGCAACTACCATATGGTTTTAAAGGATAATGGAGTTGATTTACCAGTCTATTCCTTATACAAGAGATACAATAAGCTTGATACAACTCTTTTAAAGCAGCAGGCAGCCACAGCTACAGTAAAGGCAGTAGCCAACAGTCCTCGGAACGGTTTTAAAATTTCTTTATTAAAATATACAGGTAAAGAAGAAGTTATACCGAGCCCAAAAGTTTTGAGCTATCTAAATGAAAATCCACAGTTCAGTGCAGGTTGGTCAATTATTGATAGCTTGTTTGTAGGTGAAAATATAGATGGACAAGATATCATAAGTGTGAAAAGCTTTGCTTTTGAAACTGATGAAGATATCAGAGAGTTTGCCTTTGTGCTATATGCTATCGATAGTCAAATTCCTCTTGAGCTGTACCTTAAAGATTTTGAAGTAGACATTGTGCCTGACTTTACTAGGATAATAATTACTGACAATTCCAATATTCAAGAAGAGTCACTGCTGAAGCATAAGGAATACTATAAGTCGCTTGTATCATGTCCTAGTGGAGATATATCTTATCGTTACACAGCTGGAGCTACAGATACAAAAGTCCCCATTGGAGTTATGAAAGGCGGGGACGGTAAGATAATAAATAATCATGACTGGACTGATGTAGGTAGTTCAGACCCACACAAAGTGCAAGGAAGTTTTGAGTTTAAGGCAGATGGAAAAGTAAACTTTGAATATGGTGCTCAGCTCTATAACGAAAAAGCTACTATAAATAACGCCGAATTTTGGCTAGCTAAAGATAACGGTGATGGCTCTTTCACAGAAGTACCCAATTCAAGATATGCCACCACAGTTGAAGCTAACAGAACGAAGATTCCAAAAAGTATTGTAGCCAATTCGTTTAGCTTTGAAGTAAAAGAAAATGAAGTATATAGGATGCTTATGAAGTCAGATATCGACGATGGATTCTATATTCAGTGTACACCAAATGGAGCTCCATTGTTTTACGCCAGCATTGTATTTGATGAAGTAAGCACATCTAAGAAAGATATTTTACAAGGAAATATAGTGCAAGTTATGGAAGACGGTAAGCCTGTAACTGGTAAGACAATTCAGATTGATTCTAAAACTGGTGCTATTACTATAAAATAGTAACTGAAAAAATAAAAAAACTTTCAAAAACCTATTTACAAAATCAAAATCTTGGTATATAATATATACATAATCAAATAAAACAAAAATTACTCAGAGGAGGAAAAACAAAATGAAAGATACATATTATCATGCAACACCTTATGAAAATCTAGCATCAATTGTTGTTGATGGCATTAAATCAGGAATGGAAGGTGTTGTTTATTTGACAAAAGAAAGAGACGATGCTCTTAAATTTTTAGCAATTAGAGGTTGTCATGATATTCTTACAGTTGAGGTTCTAATTGATAGTGAAAAAGTTGAGGAAACTTTTGACCATAGTCTACAGTTTTTTAAATGTAAGGCGTTTGGATATAAAGGTGACATTAAACCATGTGAAATGATAAATTTCTTCAGATGCCAATTGTAAACTACCCTGATGAGTCTTTGAAAATTATATCGCAGAATTTGGGGAGAATTGCGAAACAGAAATATTT
>OGXU01001239.1_pt1 | contig 13137 bp, 10 predicted proteins | sample 1576381 | NCBI WGS metagenome assembly OGXU01 (sample SAMEA3541544, study PRJEB24748) | human gut metagenome | biome: human gut; feature: human-associated habitat; material: faeces | place: China | collected 2012 | reverse complement strand
TTTGTTAACCTTAAATCTAATACTATGAAAAACACATTGCAAAGATACGGACTTTCTGCATATCTCCAAATTTTCAGGCTCAAGTAGCGTATCTTATAACATGGTTTAATAGAAGTAACAGTTTCGTTAACATTTAACATAAATCCATCGGATATTAACAAATATCCGATGGAGTAGATTCAGAGATTACTCATATCGCAATGAACGAGCAGGTTTGCTCATTATTATTTTCATTGTCTGGAAAGCCACTGTCACAAATGAGATGAACAACATCAGCAATACAGGTACTATAAAGAACCACGCTTTGAGGTCGGTACGGAAAGCATAATGGCTTAACCAGGCATTCATACTAAACCAAGCTACCGGAAGAGCTATAACAACTGCAATCAAAATCAACTGGAAAAATCCTTTGACCAACTGATAGAAAAGATTCCAGCGGGAAGCTCCCAACACTTTACGTATTCCCATCTCTTTGGTGCGGGTGGAACAGGAAAACATGACTAATACCCAAAGTCCGAGACAGGAAATAAAGATTGCCAATCCGGTGAACGAACCGATCATCGCTCCGAAAACCTCGTCTTGCCGATATTGGTGGTCGAAGAACTGATCGAGGAAGAAATAATCAAAGCTGGAATCCGCAAAATACTGATTCCAGATCTCTTGCACTTGAGATACCAGTTCACGGGGATTTCCGGAAGCCATCACAACAGAGATATAACGCTGGGGCAACCAATCAATTTTATCTTTATGAATCAGCATGATAGGTGTATAGTTCTTGCTCAACGCCTGCTGATGATAATCTTTCACCACTCCGATAATCTGCATCGGCGCATCAGTACATTCCACTGTTACCAACTCGCCTATCGCCTCATCATTGGAAGCAAATCCCAGATTACGTACAGCTGTTTCATTAATCACCAGTTTATCGACATCATCACCATATTCTTCGGAGAAACTTCTTCCGGCTACTATCTGCAAACCGTATGCATCCGCATAATCAGGATCACAAGCCAGCATCTCATAAAGACGGTTCTGCTTCAAAGCGTCATTGGTGCGACGATTGGAAAGGAATGTGGCCACTTCTTCGCCCGGCACGGCACCGGAAAAAGTAACCCGATGGACCAGAGGAAGACGCGCGATTGCTTTTTTCATTGCTTCCAACTTGATATTCTGCCCCTCTGTATGTCCCGGAAACTTAACCACTAATGTCTGGCTGGTTTTCACTCCCAAAGATTGATTGCGCATAAAATTCAGCTGTGCAAAAACAATCAATGTAACACAAAGTAAAATCATGGAAGCTGTATACTGGACAACCACCAGTACCTGACGGGTTCGGTCGCCTGACTTGCTATGCAAAAACTTCCCTTTCAACAAGGTTATAGGTTTGCGATTCAACAAAGCCAATGCCGGATAATACCCGGAAATAAATATTCCGGCTATAAAAACGAGAACCAGCAAAATCCACCAGTAATCCATGAACCAGACAGAAAACGTAACTGTACGTCCTACCAATTGGTTGAAATGTGGAAGAACCAGTTCTATTAATCCCACAGCTAATATGAAAGCTATCAGATTCATAACCAAGGCCTCAAACAGGAATTGATAAATCAACTGTTGGCGGAAAGCTCCCACTACCCTGCGCACTCCCACTTCTTTAGCACGCTCCATCGAACGTGCTACGGTCAGATTGATATAGTTAATCCAGGCAATAACCAGAATAGCGACAGCCGCAAAAATCAGGGCGATCATAGCAGAACGATTTCCTTTGGTTTCCGTCTCATAGCCTATCTGTGGGGTGAGATGTATATCTGCCAAGGGAATTAAAGACACGCCCCACGTCTTATTTTTCAGTGCTTCCTCTGTCTTGTATTTCTCCGCCATCACAGGAAATTCTTTTTCTATCTCCGCTTTTCTTTCCGGTGAATCGAGCAAAACATACGTATAGGCTTCATGCTTATACCAGTATTCCTGCATATATTGAGGCAGAGAGGCATAGGAAATCAGAAAATTATAATGAATGTGTGAGTTGGAGGGCATTTCTTTCATGACTCCGGTCACTTCGCACGATACTTTATCATACGTTCCGGTAAAGATCAGAATTTTGCCGATAGGGTCTTCATCTTTGAAATACTTACGGGCAATACGTTCGGTGATTACCACTTGCCGGGGCATGGAGAGACAAGTCTTTTTATCCCCTTTCAGAAGTTCGAAATCAAAAAGACGGAAGAAGCCCGGATCGGCATAGGCTATCTGATTCTCCCGTAATGTCAGTTCGCCATATTTCACAATCTGCTCCGGTTGGAGATGGGTAGCGATACGGGTATAATCTTCGATTCCGGCAAGATTCTCTTTCATGGCCGAGGCATATCCGAAAGAGCTGGTCGCCCAGTAATCGGTCAGGACTTCCCCTTCATGAAAAGTGCTTTGCACCCGATAGATATGGGCATATTTCGTGTGCATTTTATCAAAGCTGAACTCAAAAGTGACATAGGTTAGCATCAGTAATGCCGATGCCATTCCGATTGCCAATCCAAAGATATTGATGAAACTGAACTTCTTCCGCTTCATCAGATTCCGATAGGCACTATTCCAGTAATTCCCTATCATACGGTTTCGTTTTTAGATGACGTTTTCTTTTCCAGCGGACGGTTGATGTTTTCGGCTACAATCTGTCCGTCCAATAGTTGGATGACCCGGTGTGCATACTTCGCATCCCGCTGTGAGTGGGTGACGATAATGATTGTGGTTCCCTGACGGTTGAGTTCGCTCAACAGTTCCATCACTTCGATGCCATTCACCGAATCCAGATTTCCGGTAGGTTCGTCGGCCAGCAGTAGTTTACATTCGGTCACTACGGCACGGGCAATGGCTACACGCTGTTGCTGTCCGCCGGATAACTGCTGGGGATAATGATTCGCACGATGTAACAGGTTGACTTTTTCGAGCACTTTATTGACTCGTTCTTTCCGTTGGAGAATCTTCATACCCAGATAGACAAGTGGCAGTTCCACATTCTCATACACGGTCAGTTCGTCAATCAGGTTGAAACTCTGAAAGATAAAGCCCAGATTGCCTTTCCGCAAAGCAGTCAACTGGTTTTCAGTCATTTTATCGACTTGCTTCCCCTCAAAAAAGTAAGAACCGGAAGTCGGAGAATCCAATGTACCGAGAATATTCAGCAAGGTGGATTTGCCGCATCCTGACGGTCCCATTATCGCTACAAATTCTCCTTGTTCCACCTGTAAGGTGACATCATTCAATGCTTTTGTCTGCACCTCTTCTGTGGTGAAAAGCATAGATAGTTTTTCTGTTTTAATCATAATAATTATTCATTATTTTAGTATTAGTTTCTCATTGTCTCCAAATAATTCATAGCCGGATATGATTACTTTCTCACCCGGAGACAAACCGTCTGTCACCTCGTAATACAGTGGATTCTGCCGTCCTATCTTCACAGGGCGCCGCGTGGCAAATGTACCACTTTCATCGACAACGTACATCCATCGGCCCCCGGTAATTTGAAAGAATCCGCCACGGGGAACCAGAATAGCTTGTGCCGGATCACCCAATTGCAGGTTTATGTGATAAGTCTGTCCGGCACGGATATTCTCCGGTCGTTCGGATATAAAATTGAGGTCTGTACGAAACTGACCGTCTTTCACTTCAGGATAAGGTTTAGTCACTTCCAGTTTATAGGTTCCTCCGTCACGGGTAAAGTCGGCAGGAAGTCCGGGAAGTACCCGTTCTACGTAGTGCTCGTCTATCTGTGCCTGTACTTTAAGGTCGGAAGTGATGATTTGCCCGATATGTTCGCCGGCAGAAATAGATTGCCCGATTTGCGCATTCAGGTTTCCTACCTGTCCGTCGATCGGAGCTTTCACTTTCAGGTTTTCCAAACGCTCACGAACCAATGCCAAGCTCCGTTTCATATTACGTATATTCTCGTCAAGACTGCCTATCTGACTTTCCCGAAAAATATGATCCTGCCGGATACGTTCGTCAATAACAGCCAGTTGCTCTTTGGCTGCTATATATTCTTCCTCTGCCTGGCGATAGTCTTCACGTGCTATCAGTTGTTCGTTTACCAAACGTTTATACTGCTCATAACGGCGTTGCTTCCCGATAAGCTCTTTATTCAGGCCAATACGTTCTTGTTTCAGTTGCAGTCGTTCCTGCTCCATACTAATCCGGGTATTACGCAACTCGTTTTCCTGATAAGCAAGATCGGCTTCACTCTGCATGATACCGATATTGAGCAATGGGTTGCTAAGACGCAGAATCACATCACCGGCCTTTACCATAGCTCCCTCTTCTTTCAGGCGCTCTTCCACACGACCGCCCTCGATGGCATCCATATAGATAATCCGGCTAGGCATGACCTGACCAATCACACGGATATAATCGCTGAACTCGGCCTGCTCGACAGTAGCAATTGTCAGCCGGTCTTTCTCCACTGCCATAGAAGAGGCTGTATCTCTGAAAATAAAATAGGCAATCACAGCAAGTCCGAGCATTACCCCACCGACCCAATAAAGACGTTTGCGATTGATGCCGGGTTTTCGTTCAATAAGTGTATCCATAATGGTTTATAAAAAAGTTCCTTGTCGATAATATTTTTCTAGTTTCATCATCATTTCTATTTGCAAGCGTACACGAACCAGTTCTGCTTTGGCAGCAATAAACCGGTTACGGGCTTCCATCAATTGAAAGACGGAAATCAATCCCTCTTCCCATTTCCGTTCGGATTCTTTCAGTACCAGTGTTTCAGCGTCAAGTTGTGATAATGCCTGCTGATGTTCACTATATCCGGTGTGAAGAGAAAGGAGTGTTTGCTCAATATCCGTATATAATTGTTGTTTTTCAAGTTCTTCTTCGTTTTTGAGCCGATACATATTCAATTTCAGCTTGCGCTGATTGGTCAAACGTTGCAAACCGCTTAGCAGGGGAAAGGAGATGCCAACACCCACATATTTTCCTATATTATCACGCAATTGTCTGGCCGAGAAAGCTGTATTATAATAATTGGAACCGACGATGAAACGAGCAAAGACAGAGGGTGAGAAAGCTCCTCCCGCTATCGCATACTCTTTATGAGCTGCTTTTTGTTTCAAATCAATCATACGTATGGAGGGCAATATTTCGATAGATTGTGCGTATAGAGTTTCCACAGTCGAAACAGAATATGGTGGTAATTGGGATGCTGTAATCGTATCCAGAATAGCGAGTGTGTCGCCCGGCTGGATATTCATTAATTGTTTCAGATGCAATAAAGCGATCCGACTGCTATTTTCGCGCGACTGATAACGATAAATATCTCCCTCCCGGCGTGCTTTCACCTCCTGTAAATCGGAAGCTGATTTCAATCCCAGTTCCACGAAGACCTCTGTCTGTTTCAAATACCTTTCGCTCAACCGGCTTTGTTCCAAAGCAAGATCGAGCAATTTTCTCTCCAGAATCAGTTTGTAATAAGCATCCGTCACCTGATAGGCCAGTTCATTCTGTTTCTCTTTCAGCTCCCATTCACTACGTTCTTTGTTCATTTTCCGGAAACGCACCTGATTGATACGCGAAAAGCCTTCAAATAAGGAAAGTGTCATATCAAGTCCCACCGTTCCCTCTTCAAAAGATTCACTGGTATACCCATTGGTGTCAGGATCCAGCGAACGTCCGAATCGTTTGCCTGTTTCCGCATTAACCACTATGTGCGGCAGGAAAGCACCGACAGAAGCTATATAATCCACTTTCGTTTCCTTTATGCCGATAACTCCGTTACGTACAGCCGGATTCTGTTTATAAGCCAAACGAATGCAATCGTCCAAACTCATAGCGGATTGGGCTAGCAGGAAAACCGGCACTGAAAGCAATAGTAGTAAAAGAAATCTTTTCATCCTTTATAATATATGATTGTGTGATAGCAGGATGATAAAAGCAAATGCAATGCCACAAATCATAAATAATTGATTATAAAACAAATAGAAATTACATAATTCTTCCACCGTCCAAAAATTAAACGCCCTAACGTCCAATAATTGGACATTACCGAGAGAATCCCTCTATTCTACCCCATTCTAACTCGTTCTGACTCATTCCAGCATAAACTTTGTATGAAAACGTCTAATTATTGGACACTCCCTTGCAAAGAAAATCAAAAACAGATACCTTTACCCGGAAACTTAAAAGGAACATTCAACGGACAGAGCCCCCAATCTTGCGTATGGAAACAGGAACGATTTTAATTGTAGACGACAATAAGAGTGTATTAGCCTCACTGGAGTTATTACTCGAGAATGTGTTCAGCACAGTCCGCACAGCTGCCAATCCTAATCAAATCACGACCATCTTATCTACCACTCCGATTGATATTGTGATTCTGGATATGAACTTTTCAGCAGGAATCAACAATGGTAACGAGGGACTGTACTGGCTGAAACATATCCATGAAATCCGCCCTTCACTGCCCGTTATTATGCTAACCGCCTACGGTGATGTAGAATTAGCCGTTAAAGCACTGAAGAATGGTGCAACAGATTTTCTACTAAAACCATGGGATAACCACATACTGATACAGAAAATAAAGGAAGCCTATCAAAACAATCGTCCAACCCATCATAAAAACTCTCCCAAATCAACCCAGAAAGCATCCGGTGATGAAAATCTGAATAAGTCAGAAATGTTGATCGGTCATTCCCCTGCAATGCTACAGCTAATTAAGGTAGTTACTAAAGTCGCCAAAACCGATGCCAATATCCTGATAACCGGAGAAAACGGAACAGGAAAAGAGATGTTAGCCAGGGAAATACATCGCTTATCTTCACGAAACACCCGTCAGTTACTTAGTGTCGATATGGGGGCTATCAGCGAATCGCTCTTTGAGAGTGAACTCTTCGGACACGAACGTGGAGCGTTTACTGATGCTTATGAAAGCCGTCCGGGTAAATTCGAAGCCGCCAATGGTGGTTCGCTTTTTATGGATGAAATCGGAAATCTCCCTCTTGCATTGCAGGCCAAACTACTGACTGTACTACAAAACCGAAATATCACCCGAATCGGAAGCAACAAAGTGATTCCCGTTGATATCCGACTCATCTCCGCCACCAACAAAGACATACCGGAGATGATTAAAGAAGGTTTGTTCCGCGAAGACTTATTCTATCGCATCAATACCATCCATCTGGAAATTCCCCCTTTGAGAGAACGGGGAGATGATCTATTATTATTCATCGATGCTTTTCTTCATCGCTTCGCTTCCAAATATCAACGACCGGAAATGCGAATGCATGAGCAAACGATTGAAAAGCTACGCTCCTATCATTGGCCGGGCAATATCCGGGAACTGCAACACACCATCGAAAAGGCGGTTATTTTATGCGAAAGCAACGTGATACGTCCTAAAGATATTCTGGTGAAACAGACTTGGAAACCACAGACAGTCCAAGCGGTGCCCAATCTGGAAGAAGTGGAACGACAAGCCATCGAGACGGCCATCTTGCAAAATAATGGAAACCTGACTGCTGCGGCCGAACAACTTGGTATCAGCCGACAAACGCTCTACAATAAACTGAAACGATTTAAGCCCTAAGCCGTATGCTATTCAGCCGACATATATATTGGACCACATTAGGACATATCCTATTTATTCTTGCTACCGCAGGAACAGGTCTATGGCTCATTATTTCCCAACAAGGAGTGGTAATAGGGATATTACTGGTTATCTGCTCCTTGTTTCAGATTGGAAGATTAGTGAATAAGCTAAACTCTTTCAACCAAAAATTACGCCTTTTCTTCGATGCGATAGAAGACAAAGACAATATGCTCTATTTCCCCGAAAACAATGTCAGCCGGGAACAGGAAATGCTGAATCGTTCACTCAACCGTATCAATGCCCTGCTCATCCGAACTCAAGCTGAATATTCAAAGCAGGAACATTTCTACCGTTCGCTATTGGAAGAAGTCCCTAGCGGTGTGTTGGCATGGGATTCTTCCGGAAAAATAATGATGGCCAACAGTGCCGCACTGACTTTATTGGGATGCCAGCAACTAGCCCAATACGACCAACTGAAACCTATCCTGCAGGAAAAAGAGAAGAAAGAACGACTTAGTCTGTCTCAAAACCAGATGAAATTACAGAACGAAACTATTACCATCTTATCCATCAAGGATATCAGCAATGAACTGAATGATAAAGAGAGTGAATCATGGAACAAGCTAAGCCACGTGCTTACCCACGAAATCATGAACACCATTGCTCCCATCATCTCCCTGTCGCAAACATTATCCGCATATCCGGACAACAGCGAAAAAACACTTCGCGGACTTCATATCATCCAGGCACAAAGTGAACGCCTGCTGGAATTTACCGAATCTTTCCGTCGTCTCTCCTATCTGCCCCAACCGGAAAGGAAACGGTTTTCACTAACAGCCCTCCTGCAAAATCTGCAAGAACTCCTGTCTACCGATTTTCAGGAAAATCAGATTCATTTCACACTTACCTGTCAGCCGGAATTCATCGACATGGATGGAGACGAGAACCAGCTATCCCAAGTCCTGCTCAATCTCCTTAGAAACTCCATTCAGGCGTTAGACGGAAGAACAGACGGAGCAATCGAAATTTATGCATATCGGGACGAGCATATATCTATCGACGTCACAGACAATGGTCCCGGTATCCCCGATGAACTGCAGGAAAAAATATTCATTCCGTTCTTCACCACCAAATCCGAAGGAACCGGTATCGGATTAAGTCTCTGCCGACAAATCATCCGTAACCACAACGGTCATTTGTCTATTTTGGAAAGCCGTCCCGGTAAAACAATTTTTCATATCGACATTTCACTGTAAAACAAACCTTTCACGGCCTTCGAGTGTTTATTATCATATAAACGAATTTTACACGATATGAGCACCAAAGAACAATACTGGAAATATTCCCTCATTGTCATCATCCTGTTTATGGGAGTCATCATCTTCCGCCAAATCACTCCTTTTCTGGGGGGATTGCTGGGAGCACTCACCATCTACATTCTTGTACGCGGACAGATGAATCATCTGGTAGAAAAACGAAAGCTGAAACGAAGCATCAGCGCACTGTTGATTACCGCAGAAACGATTTTCGTCTTTCTTATCCCTTTGGGATTGACTGTCTGGATGGTGGCAAACAAGTTACAGGATATCAATCTGGATCCACAGACCTATATTGCACCTATTCAACAGGTAGCAGAATTCATCAAAGAGAAAACAGGATACGATGTATTGGGAAAAGATACGCTGTCATTCATCATGTCCATACTTCCCCGTATCGGACAAATTATAATGGAAAGCATCAGCAGCCTTGCCATCAACCTGTTCGTCATGATCTTTGTGCTTTACTTCATGCTGATTGGAGGAAAAAAGATGGAAGCTTATGTCAATGACATTCTGCCATTTAATGAAACCAATACGCAGGAAGTCATTCACGAAATTAATATGATTGTCCGTTCCAATGCTATCGGCATTCCCTTACTGGCTATCATTCAGGGAGGCGTGGCTATGATAGGCTATCTGCTTTTCGGAGCACCCAACATACTGATGCTGGGATTCCTGACCTGCTTTGCAACCATCATTCCGATGGTAGGTACGGCATTGGTATGGTTTCCTGTAGCCGCTTATCTTGCCATCAGCGGAGACTGGTTCAACGCCATCGGGCTTTTTGGCTATGGAGCTATCGTCGTATCGCAATCGGACAACCTTATCCGGTTCATCCTTCAAAAGAAGATGGCGGATACACATCCGCTTATCACTATTTTTGGAGTAGTCATCGGTCTGCCGATATTCGGGTTTATGGGAGTCATCTTCGGTCCGTTGCTGCTTTCATTATTCTTTCTTTTTGTGGATATGTTCAAGAAAGAATATCTCGACTTGCGAAATAACCTCCCATCGAGATGACGAAACTACCGAAAAATTGTGTACTTTTGCGGCTGTAAAAACGACACTAAAATTTGATGGAAACATTTACATTCAATACTGTCGAACTGATTCTTTTATCGGTGGCAGGTATTCTTTTTATCATCCAGCTCATTTATTATTTCGGCCTGTACAATCGAATACATGTCCACAATAAAGCTGTAGGCAAAGAAGAGGTGCATTTCATACGAGAACTGCCTCCACTTTCCGTGATTCTCTGTGCACGCAATGAGGCTGAAAATCTTCGTAAAATTCTACCTGCCATTCTGGAACAGGACTATCCACAATTTGAAGTGATTGTCATCAATGATGCTTCCACAGATGATACCGAGGATATACTGGGAGTGATGGAAGAAAAATATCCTCATCTTTACCATAGTTTTACGCCCGAAAGTGCACGCTATATCAGTCATAAGAAACTGGCTCTAACGTTAGGCATCAAAGCCAGCAAACATGACTGGCTCGTATTTACGGAAACAAACTGTATGCCCGCCAGCAACCAGTGGCTAAAACTGATGGCACGCAATTTCACTCCGCAGACCCAAATTGTGTTGGGATATAGCGGATACGACCGCACAAAAGGATGGTTGCACAAACGTACTGCATTCGATACTTTGTTCCAGTCTTTGCGCTATCTGGGATTCGCGCTGGCCGGAAAACCTTATATCGGTATCGGACGCAACCTGGCTTACCGGAAAGAACTATTCTTTCAACAGAAAGGTTTCTCCAAATACCTGAATCTGCAACGTGGAGAAGATGATTTATTCATTAATGAGCTAGCTACCTCCTCCAACACCCGTGTTGAAACAGACTTCAACGCTACCACACGGATACAGCCCGTATATCGCTACAAAGATTGGAAAGAAGAAAAGGTTAGTTATATGGCTACTGCCAGATTCTACCACGGAATACAGCGTTACCTCCTGGGATTTGAGACATTCTCCCGTTTGTTATTCTATATTGCCTGTATAGCAGGTATCGTATTCGGGATACTTAATTTCCACTGGCTGGTAGCAGGCATCGCATTCCTGATGTGGTTACTGCGCTTTACAGTACAAGCTGTCATTATCAACCGCACGGCAAAAGAAATGGGTGGAGGACGAAAATACTATTTCTCGTTACCTGTTTTCGACCTTATCCAACCTGTACAGTCATTGAAGTTCAAACTCTGCCGTTTCTTCCGGGGAAAAGGAGATTTCATGAGAAGATAAACCGGATTTCGTGAGAAGACAGACTTATTGTTAAATCAATCGCTGCATATAAATAGCATCCGAACCATCGTGATAATAGCATGGCTTTATTCCAACAGGAATAAAGCCATTTTTCATATATAGCCCGATAGCGGAAGTATTGGTCACTTTCACTTCAAGCGTAATCTTTGCAGCCTTACATTCACCGGCCGTCTGAATCGTCTGGTCCATCAATACCTGCCCCAGTTCTCTTCCTCTATAATCCGGATGAACAGCTATCGAATAGATTCTTAAATAGCGAGTTCCCCCATGAAATAACAGGGAGACATAAGCGATCACCCTATCCGCCTCCATCATCACATAGAAAATTCCTTTCGAACGGCTTATCAGATAGGCAAACTGCTCTTTTGAAAAACTGTCTTCCCGGAAACACTCCCACTCTATTTCCAAAATAGCGGGAATGTCTGCCTGCTGTGCTTTACGGACGATTATCGGCTCCATAATCAATAATGTTTTGTTTCTAGCACTTGTTCAAAGTGATTCAACAAACGGTAATACATTTCATCACCGATAATGGCATCTTCCAGTCCATGATCGATGCTCGGATTGTCATTGATTTCAATCACATAAGCCTTATCATCCACCATTTTCAGATCGACTCCATACAACCCTTTTCCTATCAGATTGGCAGCCTTTACAGCTGTATCCAATACCACACGAGGCACCTGATAAATAGGAATCGTATCTACCAATCCACAACGGCTTCTGCCCGAATCATAGTGACAGTAAATCTGCCAGTGTCCTTTCGCCATATAATATTTGCAGGCATAGAGCGGTACACCGTTCAATAGACCGACACGCCAGTCAAACTCCGTTGGAGTAAATGCCTGTGCCAGCAAGATAGCCGATTTTTCAAACAGTATCTTCAGACTGGCTTGCAGTTCCTCTTCGTTCGACACTTTTTTCATACCAATGGAATAAGAGCCATCCGGTATTTTCAGGATAAAAGGAGCACCTACCAGTTCGCTTATCTGTTCAAACGAATGATGGTTGGATTGAAAAATCAATGTAGACTTAGGAGCAGATATCTTTTCCTTCTCAAAAAGTTCTTTCAGATACACTTTGTTCGTACACCGAATGATAGACAACGGATCGTCAATAACAGCCATTCCGTTTTGTGCAGCCAACTGTGACAAATGGAATGTATAATGATTGAGCGACGTTGTAGTACGAATAAACAAGGCATCAAATTCGAGCAAACGGATAGCATCATCTTCGGTTATCATCTCCACATGGATGTTCATTTTCTTAGCTACCTCCGTCAATTTGTGCAGAGCACCTTTATTGCTGGGAGGAAATTTCTCCTGTGGATCGACCAATACAGCGAGACTGTAACGGGAAGCCTTTGCCGACTTCGGTGCACGCCATATTTTCTTGTTAAAGTTATCCAGCGTATTGGCAAAGAAATCCTGCTCTGCATCATTAAGCTGATTCAGGGGAAGAAAATGAATGCCCTCGATCTGATTTCTGGGATGAGTATTCAAAGCCACTCTTAACAATGGGCAAGGGTAATTCTCGAAAATAAAACGCGCAATCCGTTCCATACCTTTTTCCCGGCATTTGCCAAAGTAGATATTCAGGTACCAGATATCATCCTTGATGTCATTCTTCTGTATCCATTGATAACAAAGGGCTTGCAGACTACGGTCCATCCGCACCCCCGTTCCAGCCTCCATTTTGTTGATTATATCAACATCCGGAATGACTTTCTGTCCTCTCGTTTGGGCTAGCAGCGAACAGTAATACCCTTCAGAGTTATAGCTGTAATCATTGCTAAGATTAATAACTAACTTCCGGTCTTTCTCCACCGGCTTGTTTTTTAGATAGTCGGAAACAGTCAGGACACTACTTGTCTCATAATACGGTTTCCAGTCATCCAGATTATCCAACAGAATTAACACATTATTCATAATGGTTAAAAATTAAACCTACAAGAGGATATTAAGTA
>OGXU01001236.1_pt1 | contig 13159 bp, 8 predicted proteins | sample 1576381 | NCBI WGS metagenome assembly OGXU01 (sample SAMEA3541544, study PRJEB24748) | human gut metagenome | biome: human gut; feature: human-associated habitat; material: faeces | place: China | collected 2012 | reverse complement strand
TCTTTCAACTCCAACACATTTCTCACAATTTCTGCCGCCAGCCTTCCAATTGCAGGGGCACTGGTCAGTCCCGGTGACTCAATGCCAGCGCAATCGATAAATCCTGGTGCATCCTCAACTTCTTGGATCACAAATTCATGTCCATCCTCATGTGCCCGAAGTCCCGCAAATCCGGTAATCACCTGCCGGAATGGAATCTCCTTGACACTGTGCTGTGCTTTTTTGCAAATCTCTTCCATTCCCTGCATGGTTGTGTCTGTTCCTTCCTTTTGTTCCACATCCGTTGCGGTCGGTCCTATCAGAAGGTTTCCATGCACAGTCGGTGTGACAAGCACCCCTTTTCCATACTTTCCGGGCAAGGTGAACACCGTATGACTGACATGTGCTCCTGTGGTTTTATCCAACAGAAAATATTCCCCTTTTCGCGGCGTAATGTGGAGCTTCTTTTCACTGACCATATTGTGGAATTCATCTGCATATACCCCGGCTGCATTGACGACCACTTTTGTTTCGTACACTGTATCCTGTGTGCTGATCCGATATCCACCTTTCACGCTTCGCTCAATTGTTTTCACTTCCTGCTCCAGACAGAAGTCCACACCATTTTGCGCTGCATTCTCTGCCAGTGCGATATTTAAGCCGAACGGACAGACAATCCCGCCTGTCGGTGCATACAACGCCGCAACAGCCTCGTCAGCAATATTGGGTTCCATCGCTTTCAATGCAGCTCTGTCAAGAATCTGCAGCTCCTCCACTCCGTTTCGCCTGCCTCTCTCCAATAATTCATATAACCTCTCCACTTCTTTTTCGTTCGTACAAACCACAAGAGAACCATTCTTCTGATATGGAAAGTCCAGCTCTTTTGAAAGTTTTTCCATCATTTTACTGCCTTCTACATTTAATTTTGCCATCAAACTGCCTTCTTTTGCATCAAATCCTGCATGAACAATCCCACTGTTTGCCTTGGATGTCCCACAACAGACGTCTGCCTCTTTGTCCAGCACACAAAATTTTCCCTGATAACGGGACAACTCTCTTGCAATAGCCGCTCCGCTTACTCCTGCTCCGATTATGATCACATCATACATTTGACTACCTCCCATACAACACAAAAGAGCCTGACAAACAACACATCCTTCGATGCGTTATCCGCCAGACTCTCTTCTCTTTGGCTTTTCTATTCTGCTATAATTACTATATACCTTTTCTTCTGGTATTGGCAAGTGCTTTATTCAGTTTCTTTAAAAATCAGATACATTTGGTATCCATTTCTTTCTAATCGAATACTTTTTCCTAATTTTACCATCTTGCCACTTATACACTCCATGCAACACTTTTCTTTTAATTCTTCAGGAAGTACATATTCCTGTGTTTTTCCTTCTTTTTGCATAAATACATAAAGTGTTTCTTTGGCTCCCTCTTTTTTCAATGCCAAACTATTTTCCGAATTAATCCACTGTAGTTCTGTTGAACAAAAACTATCGTATTTCTTTCTTAGTTCAATCATCCTACTTATAAATTCAAATAATTCCCGGTTCTGCTTCTCTTTTTCCCATATCATGCACTGACGATTACTGTGCTCTCCACCTCCCATACCTATTTCTCCGCCGTAGTAAACACACGGAGTTCCCGGAAAAATAAACATGAATAAATATGCTAATTTTACCAGTGAAACGTCTTGTCCTGCTCTGTTCAAAATTCTCTCTGTATCATGGCTTTCCAACAAATTAAATAAATTTGCTGTTACATTCTTAGGGTAAGACGTCAAAAGCCTTCCAATAGCATAACGGAACTGTTCCTCAGAATATATCCTCTCTCCCTCCTTTTCTTTTCTGAAATACTTCCATATAGGCATTGCAAATTCATAATTCATTACTGCATCAAATTGATCCCCCATAAGCCATGGCAACGAATTATCCCAATTTTCGCCCAAAATATACAATTCAGGATTTCTATCTTTGACTCTTTTTCGAAATTCTCGCCAAAAATCATGTGGAACTTCATTTGAGACATCCAAACGCCATCCATCAATATGATATTTTTCTGTCCAGAAACACGCCGCCTCTAGCAAATACTCTCTAACTTCCGGATTACCTGTATTCCACTTTGGCATTGTCGGTGTATATGCAAATGTTCTGTAATTCAGTTCTTCTCTTGGTATCTCCTGTGGAACTCCATCGAGTACCTGACCATCAAAAATCGGCTTATCTGCATCCAAAATATAAAAATAATCATAATACTTTGATTCTTTTCCATGCATCAACACATCTTGCCAAAATGGATGCTGATATCCACAGTGATTAAACACCGCATCCAACATAATCCTTATTCCCCTCTGATGTGCTTCCTTTACCAACTTCTCAAATATTTCATTTGTTCCAAACTCTGGATCAATTATAAAATAGTCAATCGTATCATATTTATGTGAACTTGTAGCTTTAAAAATAGGTGTTAAATAAATCCCTGTAAACCCTGCCTTTTGGATATAGTCCAACTTTTCGATAATTCCTTCCAGATTTCCCCCAAATTTTTTCAATGCGCCATCCATTTCTTCGCTTCCCCATGGAAGCACATTCCTTCCATCTCCTGGTGTTCCATTACAAAATCTTTCTGGGAAAATCTGATACCATACTGTATGAGCTACCCAATGCGGTGCTTTATACAGATCTTCTTTACAAATATATGGATAATTGAAATAATTAAATAAGTTATATAGTTCCGATTCATCTTCTTTATAAGGAATTCTGTCATGGCATCCCATAATATATTTTTCTTTTTCTGTTTCAATCACAAAACAGTATTTACACCGCTTTGTATCCAGATTTCCTGCTTCTGCAAACCAGCAGTCATACATTTCCGTCATTTGCTCTTTTCTCATCTCCAAGCGAATAATGGATTCTTTATCTAAATCATACATCATAGAACCGTCATTACGAGGAACCCAATTAAATGGATCCAGAGCCAACAATTCTACTTTTCTAACCGCTCCACGTTCGGTTTTTAATCGAATATGTAATGTATTTTCATTATATGCATAGGCATATTCACTCTTTGCCTGATGCAAAACTGTTGTAAAATTCATGATTTCTCCTTCTATTCACTCGCTACTAACGCTTCAAAATCATCCTGTGCCTTTTTTGCACCTTCTTCTGGTGTTATTTTTCCGTCAAATACAGCACTTAATACACTCTGCATAGTGGTCCAATAATAAGAAATTCTTTTTACTTGCGGCATTGGAACAGCGTCGTCAAATGCTTCCGTATATACTTTTAAAGCATCATCATCCTTCAATCCATTGATATTTTCAATATTTTTTCTTGCTGTCACATTGTAAGCTTTCTCGTAAAGAATTTCTGCACCTTCCTCTGATACCAGATATTCTGCAAAAAGCTGTGCAGCATTCGGATATTCAGAATAAGAAGAAACATATGCATTCTGAACACCGGCCATTGTTTTCATCTGTTTTCCGTCCATAGTCGGCAAAGTCGAAACACCAAAATTTGTGTTCTGCTCTTTTAATGTTTTAATCAACCATGGACCAATAAAGTAATATGCCGTTTTTCCATCTATAAAGTTCTGTTCCAGTTGCGTAATTGTTTCAATTTTTAAATCATCTGCTTTCACCGGAATTAATTCATTTAAATTGCGCACTCGCTCCAATGCTTTCAGAAATTCCGGAGTTTTAAATCCAGGATCATCGTTATTTTTTCCATCCTCACCAAAAGGCTTAAATCCATCTACACTTAAAAATGGAAACATATTGTACGCTTCTGTCACTACCGAAAGATACCAAAACTTATTTTCTGCTGGATTATTAAATAACTTTGCTTCCTCAATAATCTGCTCCATAGTCTCTGCCGGCTCTCCCTGTACAAGGTCTTTGTTGTACAACATTGCATAACATTCTATCGTCACTGGAACTCCATATAAATCCCCATCTGTTTCTACGGTTTCCACTGCAATTTCATTGACATCATCCCTGACAGATTCTTCTATTTGATCATTTAACTTCAGAAGGAGTCCTGCATCTTTTGCCGTCAGATATGCATCATGAGATGCCATAAACACATCTGCTCCATTTCCGCTTGGTCCATCCAGTGTCATCTTGTTTACAATGTCCATTCCAGCTTCTTCTACCTCCACTGGAACACCATATTCCTCTTCAAATGCTTTTGCAACCGATTCTCCGTATTCCAGCTTTCCTCCGCCTACCCGAAATTTCAACTGTGCACCTTCTTCTGCAATTAATTCATCTGTACTTTCTGTTGTACTCTCTTCCAGAGGAATCTCTTTCTTTCCACATCCTCCAAGAATACTAAGTGTCAGTACACCTACTAAAACTAATGAAATAATCCTTTTTTTCATACTTTTTCTCCTCCTTTTGCTCGTTAGCCTTTATCTGCACCAGAAGCAACGCCCTGGACTAGATACTTTTGAAACAATATAAATACAATTGTAATTGGAACAGCAACCAGAACAGCTCCTGCTGCAAAAACAGTAAAATTTGTCGTATCTGTTCCATTGATCAGTTCAAATAACCCAACAGCCAATGTTTTGCTATCATTTCCAGATAAAAGAATGTTGAGCAAAATATAATCCATCCACGGCATCATGAATTGTGATACCGCACAGTATGTGATGATAGGTTTTGACATAGGCAATACAATTTTTCCAAATGTCTGAATTTTTGTACATCCATCAATATACGCTGCCTCATCAACCGCTATCGGCAATCCATCCAGATATCCTTTCACAAGCCATGTATTATATGGGATTGCTCCTATTGAATACACGATAACCATCGAAATGGGCTTGCCTACTAATCCCAATGCCAAAAACAGCGTATAGATTGCTGTCATAGACAAAAATGTAGGAAACATCGATAGAATCATCACTGTCAAGAGCCCTGTTTTCCTTCCTTTAAACTGAAACCGTGACATCACCCAGGATGTAAGCATGATCAATATAACAGAACAGCATGTACTGACTACCGCAATTTCCAATGTATTAACAAACCATGTTCCATAGTTTGTTTCTGAAAATAATCGCTGAAAATTATTTAGTGTCAAATGAGACAATGAGAGATTTCCTAATGCATTCCCTGACTGAAAAGCAGAAAGAATAATCCATACTACCGGAACCAATACTACAATAGACATAAACATCAATTCTCCATTCACTAAAATAGCAATGATCTTTTTCTTCATTTCTTTTCTCCTACAACTCTTTAAATGATGTGGTTCTTCTGAAGTTCCATAAAGATACCACTCCTACAAATATAAAAAGCAATACACTCATGACAGCTGCAATATCATACATTTGTTGATTTAGTGTCAATTTATAAATCCAAGAAATTAAAATATCTGTATCACCTGCAAACTGCATCTCTGTATTAATTGGTCCTCCTTGTGTCAGGAAATATATGAGCCCAAATCCATTAAAGTTTGCTGCCATGCTCATAACTAAATTGGGCATTGTAGCTTTAAATACAAGCGGAAGCGTAATTTTCCCAAATTGTTGTATGCTACTAGCCCCATCAATTGCTGCCGCTTCATAAAGACTATGATCTAAATTGGAAAGCACTCCCATCATCATAAGCATAAACATCGGAAATCCCAACCAAAAACTAACACAAATAACTACAATCTTAGCTGATATCGGATCCGAAATAAATCCTATATTTTCTGAAATAAGTCCTAAACGTAACAACAATTGATTCACCGGACTGAACTGACCATTCAAAAGGTTTCTAAATACGAGTAAACTTACCATTTGAGGAATCGCCCACGGAAGAATTAAAATTGACTGAAATACCTTTTTTAATTTTACCGATTTATGGTTCAATATCAGTGCCTGAATCAATCCAAAAAAGTAAGGTAACAATGTAGAACACAATGTCCAAATTATCGTCCATCCCAACACCTTAAAAAATGTCTCAGACCAGATTGAAACAGTAAATAATTTTTTAAAATTTTCAAACCCCACCCAGTCTAATAATTGTCCAGGTGGAAGATGATTCCTGTTGTAATTCAAAAATGCTGTCAAAAAAGTAAAAACAATTGGCATTAAGACAACAAAAATAAAAACAATACCTATAGGAATTAAGATAAAATAAGGTAAATTCTTTGAAAAACTTTTTTGCCAAGATACTTTGCTTTCTATTTTTTTGTTTCCTGCCTGTATATCGTAAATATTCCATACATATGTTGCAAAAGCAATTCCCAATATAAGTATTGCAATAACCCCATTAATCAGAAGCATTGTCGAGTGATCTCCATATCTTCCACCTGCTTTTTCACCTAATGTGATCATGCCCCATATTCCTTTTGTAAAAAATCCACCATGAAGCCGTAAAGAAAATTCTGGTATTCTTCCCTGAAAATATTCTATCCAGTACCCACTCAACAGTTCAATCAGCATAATCAGAAATTGAGGCAAAAATAATACGCCTCCTTTAATACGCTGTCTATAGACAAAAAATTGTCCGCTTCCGCAACAAACAATGGATAACAACAGGGCATTTTTCTTTCTCTTCATCTCTCTTTTTTCCATCCTCGTTTTCCTCTCATGTGGTTTTTTATCAGCAATCACTTATGCGTTTAACTAACTGTAGTATACACTTATTTTTATAACACTTCAATCTTTTTCACATTTTTCAGCATTGTATATAATTATTATTTATGCATTTTTACTTATGTTAACTTAACATTTTTTTATTAAGTGCGTTGAACAAACTATAAGACCGTATTTTTCTGCATTTTTAAATTCTATTAAGTACTTAATAAAATTGTACAAAAAAAGAAAAGAAACCATGATTTTAGTCACTTCTCACAATTCCTTTTCCTTCACTCTGTTTTCATTTCACTAATTGATCTTTATATAATTAGTACCACTTGGCATATCTAATCTACTGTTATTTCCGTCTATACATAATAATTTCTGCATCACTTCTACTGCTTTTCTTGCTTTTTCTTTATTACTTACAACTATGATCTTCGTGTCTGGAAGAAGCATAATATCTTTCTCTGAATGAACCACAACGCAAATATTCCTATTATCCACATAATTTTCTACCTGTACTCCCAGAATTTCTCCAATAATCAATCCTTTTTTTTGTTGATGTGACTGGAGAAATTCTGGAAGATTACTTCCACTTTTATTAACAAAAATATTTTCTTGTTTTACTCTTTTTCTGATATATTCTAATAGATAATCATTAAAGTAATCTTCCAATACAACATAAAATTCTTCTCCCAAAATTTCTTGTGCTTTATCCAAAAGTTCTTTTGAATCCACTAATACTTTGCAAAATAAAGGATCTGCTACATATCCGTCTATAAAAATAGCTGGAACAAAAAATTTATTAGCAATTTTTTTAAAAAGTGATTCTTCCAGATCAACAATAAAAACCGCGTCTAACGTTCTTCTAATCCCAATAGATACGCCTTCTTCTATTTCTTCTGCTGAAATCAAAAACATATCATACCCCAGAGCATGCAAAATCACACGTATCTCATCTGCCAGATCATAATATTGGTATATCTTACTTTTTTTACTACGAGCCCTCTTATTAATAATCATCCCCACCAGATAGCTCTTTTTTTCTGACAATGCTTTTGCAGCCATATTCGGCACATAATTCAATTTATTTGCCGCCTCAAAAACTCTCAGTCGTGTCTCATGACTAATTCTTTCTGTATCAGAATAATTCAGTACATAAGAAACAGTGGCTGTCGACACTCCTGCCTCTTTAGCAACATCTTTCATCGTAATGCGCTTATCTTTCATTTCATTATTTCCTCTTCTTTTGCCCATCCATGTGCGTACTGCACAGCTTTTTTCCATCCTTTGAGCATTTTCTGCTGTTTTTCGATTTCAATGTCTGGCTGGAACACCCTGTCAATGTCCCAGTTCTGTTTTACATCTTCCTTATCCTTCCAGTATCCCACTGCCAGACCTGCCAGATAAGCAGCTCCCATGGCAGTCGTCTCCACACACTTCGGCCTGTGCACCGGCGCCCGGCTGATATCTGCCTGTGTCTGCATCAGGAAATTATTAGCACTTGCACCGCCATCCACTTTCAGCGCAGAAAGAGAGATTCCGGAATCTGCTCCCATTGCTTCCAGCACATCATTTACCTGATAAGCGAGTGATTCCAGTGTGGCGCGAATAATGTGATCTTTGTTCACGCCCCTGGTCAGTCCCACGATCGTTCCTCTGGCATACTGATCCCAATAAGGTGCTCCAAGCCCTGTAAATGCAGGAACCACATAGCAGCCGTTGGTATCTTCCACTTTCTGTGCAAGATATTCTGTATCTGACGCTGAATCAATCAGACGCAGCTCATCCCGCAGCCACTGAATCGCAGCACCTGCCACAAACACGGAGCCTTCCAGTGCATAATTAACTTTTCCTTCCATCCCCCAGGCAATGGTAGTGACCAGACCATTCTCGGAAAAGACCGGTTTTTCGCCGGTGTTCATCAGCAGGAAACATCCTGTTCCGTACGTGTTCTTCGCCTCTCCCTTTTCGAAACAAGTCTGTCCAAACAGCGCTGCCTGCTGATCTCCTGCCGCTCCTGCAATTGGAATCCTTCCTCCGAAAAATCCGGGATCTGCTTCTCCGTAAACAGCACTGCTCGGCTTTGCCTGGGGCAGCATGCATTTTGGAATATCCAGCTCTTCCAAAATCTCATCATCCCACTCCAGCGTATTGATATTAAACAACATCGTCCGGGATGCATTGGAATAATCTGTGACATGCACCGCCCCCTTTGTCAGCTTCCAGATCAGCCAGGTCTCCACTGTACCAAACAGTAATTCTCCCCGTTTTGCCCGTCCTCTTGCCCCTTCTACATGGTCTAAGATCCATTTCACTTTGGTTCCGGAAAAATAAGCGTCGATCACAAGCCCTGTCTTCTTCTGAAACATCGCTGTCAGCCCTTTATCTTTCAGGCTGTCACAGTACTCCGAAGTTCTTCTGCACTGCCAGACAATCGCATTATACACCGGTTTTCCTGTATTCTTGTCCCACACGATTGCTGTCTCTCTCTGGTTCGTAATTCCGATCGCCGCAATATCTGCTGCCGATGCATTGATCTGATTCATTGCCTGTCTCGCTACAGAAAGCTGTGTAGACCAGATTTCCCTCGGATCATGCTCCACCCAGCCCGGTTTTGGAAAATACTGCGTAAACTCTTTCTGTGCCATACTGCAGATTTCCCCTTTTTCATTGAACAAAATGCACCGGTTGCTGGTTGTTCCCGCATCCAGTGCCATTACATATTTTTCCATTTTTATGCCCTCCATTATAATTTCCAGACATCCTGATTGGTCGAAGAAACCGCGATTGCCCCCGCTGACAGTGCTGCGATCACATCCTCTTTCTCTGTGATGAGCCCGCCGGCGATCATGGGAATCCTGCTCACTTTTGCGATTCTTCCAAGTACTTTTGGCATCACTCCCGGGAGCACCTCAATAAAATCCGGTCGTGATGTCCCACACTGCATTTCCAGATTTTCGATATTTTTAAGTGCCAGTGAATCAATCACAAAAAAGCGAAGTACCGCAAAAATCCCCAGTTCTTTTGCCCGCCGTACCAGTGCCGGTTTTGTCGTGATGATCCCGTCCGCTCTTGTCTGCCTGGCGATAAATTCCACAGATATCTCTTTTGCGCTGAGTCCCGCAATCAGATCGATATGTACCATTGCTTTTTTTTCCGCAGCTTTGATCCTTTCTAGAATTGCCGGGATCGTACAGACATCTCCATAAAGCACAAAGATCATCTGAATTTCTTCCATCTCTACCGCTGCCTGTAATCCGGCATCATTTTTCACTGCGGCAATGACCGGATTTGCTTCTACTGCATCATAAAATTCCTGATTCATCCCTCACCTCTGTATGTCTTTCGTTTTTTTCTTATTTTAACACTCTGGCTGTAGGAAAGCAACAGAATGTCGATTATAAAAAGAGGAGGCATTTCGCCTCCTCTTCCTATAAACTTCTATGCTTCATTTTTCTTGTCAGCCATCTGTTTCTTTCTGCACCGGAAAATCATAACAATACTTACGACTGTCATTGCTCCCATTACCGTACATACCGCATACAGCGCTGTCTGCCACCATGGAGTTACAGCTACAACCTGCTGATTTGCACTTAATCCGTTCATTGCATTACTATTTGCAACCGTATAGAGAATTCGATGTGTTGCCTGACGCATTGCCTGAACAATATCCGGATCATCCTTGTAGAGTTTCTTCAGATCATTTGTCCATGACATAGAAGAACTATCCCAACAATCTGTTCCTGCAAGTAATCCTTTTGCGACATCAAATGTCTTCATATACAGTCCATAGCTTTCGAACTGTGCATTTCCGGAAAAGTCTGTCAGACCAAATCCTTTCATTCCCCACTCGCCACGGAGTACGTTAGTCATAAGACCTTCATGTGCACCACTCCATACGACACCCAGTCGTGCAAAGGAGTTCATTACATTCATCGCACCGCCGTCTACAATTGCCATCTCAAATGGTTTTAAGTAGACTTCACGGATAGATTGTTCGTTTGCCCATGTTGAAATACAACGACATGCTGTTTCACTGTCATTTAAAGCAAAGTGTTTGATATATACATATACACCTTTTGACTGAATTCCTTTCACTTCTGCTGCTGCAATTGCACCGGAAAGGAAACTGTCTTCTGAATAATATTCAAAGTTACGTCCTGCATATGCATTTCTGTGGATATTCATCGCCGGTCCGTAAAGCCCTGTTGCACCTAAATCCAATACATCATTTCCAAGTGCTTTTCCGAGTTCTTCCATCAATTCTACATTGTATGTTGCAGCCATGATATTTTCATCTGCATATGCAGTATGACATTCAGAAACTCCTGTCAGATTCTGTGTGAATCCCTGAGGACCATTATCATCTACTGTTGCCGGTTTTGACACACTTGGTACAACCGCTGTATTGTGATATCCCTGTCCGATCAATGTTGCCATTTCATCAAATGTCACCTGATCCAATAAATCATCCCATGCCGGATCATCATATTCTTTTCCGATCATCATTGCAAGTGTCAGACCATTGTCAGCTCCCATTGTCGGCATCTTTGTTTCAGAACCATCAATTCCTGTATATGTCTGGTAATCATACAGCCCATCTTCAAACATCTCTTCTGTATCTTCAATTTCCATTTTTTTCGGCCATGTGCCTGTCCAGTTGCTTCGTGACAGATAATTTATCTCATAACCATACTGGCTTAAATCTGCACTTTCAAACTGATTTGTAATTTTTTCTCCTGTCGCGCTGGACACAGAATAGGTTTTTGTATCAAGTTCTTTATTGTTGTACTGGAATGTCAACTCTGTATTTCCATCCTCAGTCATACCATTTGCTTTTGTATAACCTTTTACAGCTAATACATTATTAACCGCATCATGTGCATTTTTTGCAGCTGTCAGATAATAATCTCCTGCATCTAAAATATATGTTTTTGCATTATTGGAATCGTAACATGCCAGTTCTTCACGTGGAACATTGATCTTTACAGTTTCAGAAGCACCTGGTTCCAAAACTTCTGTCTTGTCAAATCCACACAGTTCTACTGCTGCTTTTTCAATTCCATTTTCTTTATCATATTCTGTATACGGAGACTGGAAATAAATCTGTACTACTTCTTTTCCTGCCACGTCTCCTGTATTTGTAACATCTACTTCTACATCAAAGCTGTCTGTATCTTTATTGTATTCTGCTTTAAAGTTCGAGTATTCAAACTCTGTGTAACTGAGACCATAACCAAACGGATACGCAACTGTCGTCGCATAATCATAATCCCCAACATTGGCAGTTCCCATAACGATATCTTCATAACGGGTTTCATAATATCTATATCCTACATAGATACCTTCCTGATATGTAATATAGTGATGATTTCCATCTAACTGACCATTTGCCACACTATACCAGTGTTCTTCGTCTTTTGGATCATAATTTGTATAATCTGCTCCGTAAATGCTTTCCATAGACGGAGTTGTCGTATTATCATAACAGTAAGTATCAACCAGTCTTCCGCTCGGATTTGCATTTCCTACCAGGATATCCGCAACACCGTTCAATCCCCATCCGCCGGTATAACCGATCCATAATACTGCATCAATGCCATACTCTTCATTATCAATGAAATCACATTCCAGTGCATTTGTAGAGTTGATCAAAACAATTACGTTTTCAAAATTGCTTTTTGCCATCTTTAACATATCCTGTTCTTCTGCTGTTAAAGATAACACGTTCTTTCCATCTTTAAATTCATCAACAGCCAAATCGGAACCCTCACCAGAAATACGTGAAATTGTTACGATCGCAGCATCTTTATACTGTGCAAAACTAGATTTTACTTCATTCGTATAGGCACTTGCAGGAACTTCATTGATATGCCATCCGGCACGTCCTGACTGATTCTCCTGATTTGCTTCTTTTCCAGGTGTACGTACATATTCTTTTCCTGCACCCTTTGTGTAGAAATCCCATAATGTAGAGTTAACTGAAACGCCTCTGCTTTCTAACGCTTCTTTCAGCGTTGGTGCATTTGATGTATCAATATCTGCCGCTCCTGTACCACATGTAACCATATCAACGCTGGAATGACTTAATGTACTTACTTTCGCATCTTTCTTTAACGGAAGTACTCCATTATTTTTTAACAATACGGATCCTTCTGTATGCAACTGTTCTGCGACTTTCTTTCCGTTTTCTTCTAACTCCTCAACAGAATCAAAATCTGATTCAAAATAAGTGGTATCTTCTTTCCCATTCCCTTTATCCACAATTTTATAAGTATCTGTCTTTAAGAAAATGTTGATTGCCTGTCCTGCCGATAACGCAATGTTTGTCCCAACAATGCTAACAACTGTAAGTATCGCAAATACAGCTGTAAGTATCGACCATTTTTTTACGCCTGAACCTCTCTTTGCTTTTGTATTTTTCTTCTCTTTCATAACCTTTCCCCTTTCTGATTTGTGAATTCATCCGTCATTCCCTGTATACATATCTGCGCGCTGTGCTGACTTGCTGAATCACTTTCATTGATACTATCTTAACAATTTCACAATTTTTACTCAACCGCTTTTGACTAAGTGGTATTTTTGCACGCATAAGTGC
>OGXU01001235.1_pt1 | contig 13166 bp, 7 predicted proteins | sample 1576381 | NCBI WGS metagenome assembly OGXU01 (sample SAMEA3541544, study PRJEB24748) | human gut metagenome | biome: human gut; feature: human-associated habitat; material: faeces | place: China | collected 2012 | reverse complement strand
CTGTCGAGGTTGAGGTAGACCTGAGCAACGGTCTGCCCGCCTTTGATATTGTCGGTCTGCCCGATTCCGCAGTGAAGGAATCGCGTGAGCGTGTACGTACCGCTATCCGCAATGCAGGCTTTTCCTTTCCCGTCAAGCGCATTACTGTCAATCTTGCTCCTGCCGATACAAAGAAGGAAGGGGCTGCCTTTGATTTACCCATCGCACTGGGGATTCTTTCTGCCTGCAATCTTTTTTCCGCAGAAAAAACAGAGGATGCCCTCATTACAGGGGAGCTTTCTCTGGATGGGTCTGTGCGCCCTGTCAACGGCGTTCTGCCCATGCTGTATGATGCCCTGCGCCGCGGCATTTCCGTTTCCTTTGTTCCCTTTGAAAATGCAGAAGAAGCGGCTCTGGTAGAAGGAATGACAGTCTATCCCGTTCATTCCGTGAAGGAGATTGTCGCACACCTTTCGGGCGGCACGCAGATTGCACCCTATCATAAGGAAGGTAATGCCTTTTCTCTTACCCAAACGGATACACCTGATTTGGATTTTTCTCATGTAAAGGGGCAGGAAAACGCCAAGCGCGCCATGGAAATCGACCAGGACCAGGCCGTGATGGTGTCCGCAGACAAGGTCGTCGTCTCCGACTTCATGGGCAACATCGTGGAACATCCGAAGACCTACACCGTGGATTGGGATGCCTCGGCTGCCGAAAAAGGCGGCTGGGACTCCTTCATGGACAAGGAGATCCACGAGGATCCGGCCGCCGTGCAGCGCACCCTGCTGGGGCGTCTCGACGAGAACGGCAACATCAACCTCGATGAGGTGCGCATCGACGAGCATGATTTCAAAGCCATCGACAAGATCATCGTCATCGCCTGCGGCACGGCCGCGTACGCGGGCATGGTGGCCAAATACGCCATCGAGCATTGGGTGCGCATTCCGGTAGAAGTGGAACTCGCCCACGAATTCCGCTACCGTGACCCGATCCTCACCCCCCGAACGTTGGTGGTGGCCATTTCGCAGTCCGGCGAGACCATGGACACGCTGATGGCGTTGCGCCACGCGCGTGAACAGGGCTCCAAGGTATTGGCCATCTGCAACACGCAGGGCGCGTCCATCCCACGCGAATCCGACGCGGTGCTCTACACCCACGCCGGTCCGGAAGTGGCGGTCGCCTCCACCAAGGCGTTCGTGGCGCAGATCACCGCCGCATACGTGCTCGGCCTGTATCTGGCCCAAGTCAAGGGTGCCATGTATCGAGACGAAATCGCCCAGACTTTGGAATCTCTGAAGGACATGCCCCGCAAGGTTCATCTCCAGGGAGGATATCATAATCATATTGGTAGTTGTGCTCTGCATCATACGGATAAAAATAGGGATTGGCCGTACGAGAGTAGAATACAGGATTGGAATAACCATACTTATCAGATACAAAGTTTTGATTCTTTCGTCTGTTGGCGAAAATAGAGACACCAATTTTTAATATTTTGTTGATTTGATAAGAAGTCTTACTTGTCAGATTGAAACGTGTCATACTAACTCCCGGTACATTACCATTTTCTTTGGAGTAGCCTAATGAGTTGTAATACGTTGTTTTCTCTGTGCCTCCTGAAATACTTATATTGTATTCTTGTGTGAAAGCATCTCTAAATAATATATCATTCCAATCAGTCTGCATCGTTTTTAATTGATTGATAGCATTCTGAGCTTCGGGGGATAATCCCTCCCAACCATTTTGCAGATATTGATTCATTAAATTGTATTTATTCAAAATGCTTGCAACGCCACCTTTGTTGGGATATATGCTTTGATTGTTTTTTAATAATTGTAGTTCTAGATCTACTTTTTCTTGTGAATTTAACAAATTCAGACGGGAAGTGTCTAGATTAGGAGTATAAGTTAATTTCGTGTTGAAATTAATGATTGGTTTTCCTGTTCTTCCACGTTTGGTTGTAACTACGATGACACCATTAGCAGCACGTGCACCATAAATTGCAGTAGCGGCAGCGTCTTTCAAGATAGTGATACTTTCTATGTCATTTGGACTTAATCCAGCAATAGATGATTGTTGCATATTGACGATATCATTATCTGTTGCATCATCTAATTTAGGAATATCTGTTCCTTCTAAGGGCATACCGTCTAATACCCATAACGGGTCCTGGGTTCCATTTAAAGAAGCCGTTCCCCGAATACGGATACGTGCCGGAGCTCCTGGTGCACCTGAAGTTGTTGTGACGGCTACGCCGGCGATTTGTCCGGTTAGTGCTTGGTCGATACTTTTATTCGCTCCGATCATGGCATCAGATAATTCTACCTTTGCAATAGCTGCCGTTAATTTTCGACGTTCTAATGTCTGGTATCCCGTTACTACCACATCCGCCAGAGCATGTGCCGAAGGTTGTAGTACAATACGGTAGTTTTTTTTATTTCCTTGCAATATAATCGCTTGTTCTTCGAACCCAATATAGCTGCAATGAATACGAGTTACTTTTTCCGGAACGGAAATAGAAAACTTACCGTCAATATCAGTGATAGTACCCAAAGAGGTTTGTGATACTCCGGCTTTTTTCAGATCATCGGCGTGAACATATACAGAAGCACCAATTAGAGGTTCATTGTCTTCACCAGAAATGACAACACCAGTTATCGTGTGGTTGGTAGCACTGGCAAAAACCAGTGCATTCACAAATAAGCATATAATAATGCACAAAAATTTGATTCTCATTAATTGTAAGATAGTTTAATTAACAGGTTTGTTTTACTTGATTCCCAAAGCGGTATTAATACGTAAAATCATATCTTCATAATGATAACGTGTAGCGGTATCGGAAGTCCCCAGACGATTTTGCAATAACTTCTTGATACGCAATAATTCACCACGTTTTACAGAAATGGCATCTGAAATGCGATTAAGTTGACTTCCGTAAAAATTGAGTACACGTGGAGCACCCATGCGGTCTTCTTGACGAAGTGCACGTTGTTCGGCAGCATAGCAGCTACAGAAAGGAGTGGTATGGTCAAGCAAAAAATGTTCGTTGGCGATCTTCTTGTTGATTTTTACAGCTTCGGGCTCTGCGGCAGCGGTAAGTAATGCATCCAGAAAGTTTTTCTGCAAAGAGCGTTCCATAACGTTAGGGATACCTCCGCGTTCAGTAATACCGAAAATATTTTTGTGGAGTCCGTCCATTAGTTCAACTACTGTGAATGCTTTCTTACCGTTGACGGATTCATTCTCAATCATACGCATTAGGCGGGTATTGCCTAGTAAATCCCAAAGAATATAGGCTTGTGCATTCTTAAGGATTTGAGTGGGTGCATTTTCTTGCTTTCCGATCGGAGTGTTGCGGAGCAGATAAGTATATTGTCCGACTTCCGTATCAAATAACCATTTAGGATATGTCAGGACTTCATCCATTAGGAATTTCAGGGCTGCCTGTTGCTTTTCTTTTTCAACAAATGTGTAGGTTTTCACTCCGTCGCCTACTATGGTGTTTTCAATATAAATACCGCCGATATTGGCAAGTACATGATATAGATAATTGTTCCATTGGTTGATGACGGCATAGTAGAGGCGTGACGCTTCTTCATAAGTCTGTCCCTTTTCTCCGGTAGTAGTCCACTGAAGAATTTGCGGAACGATACGTTTCAAGTTAGCAATGCCAAGTTGTGACGAACGAACCGGGTCGTCTCCCAAATCTTCGTTCTGGGCACGCGGGTCTACGGCGTCACGTACATCTTGTGCCTCACTATATTTGTAAAGACGGTCTGTATGTTTACTCAAGAAATCGAAAAGAATATCCTTTTCTTCTTCCGGAGTATTCTTGCCATACCAGCGATATCCATATTCGATAGCAAACATATCATAAGGACCGATATGCGGGGACAGTACTTTTACACCGTCTCCCGGTTGGGCGATATAATTGAAACGCGCATAATCCATAATAGACGAAGCAGTCGAATTCATTCGGGAAGTGAATGCCGCAGAACGCAATGAGTCTGTTGGGAATGCCCATGAACCCATCATGTTGTGACGTAATCCTAGTGAGTGACCTACCTCATGGCAAGCAACAAAACGAATGGCATCCCCCATTAACGAATCAGGTAATTGTACGCTGCGAGCTTCCGGACAAACAGTTCCTGTCTGAACAGTAATCCATTCACGTACCATAGAAAGTACATTGTGCCACCACATGATATCTGCTTCCAGAATTTCTCCCGAACGAGGGTCGAGTAGGGAAGGTCCCATTGCGTTTTTCTTTTCTGATGCAGCATAAGTCAGTACCGAGTAATTGACGTCATCCATGTCTACATGCATACTGTCTGTGATTTCTTTAGCGATAATTGCATTTTTGAAACCGGCTTTTTCGAAAGCAGTCTGCCAGTCTTCTATTCCTTTCTTTATGTATGACCGCCATTGATAAGGAGTCGAATTATCGATGTAGAACACAATTGGCTTAATAGGTTCTACTGTCTGACCTTTTAGATATGCTTCCCGGTCTTCTGGTTTGGGTTCCATACGCCAACGGGTAATATATTGTTTCTTATCCGTTCCTTGTTGTGCGTCACTGAAACTTAATAACGGATTGGTGAAGTAGCCGACTTTCTGATTGTCGAAACGTCCTGTCATCGGTTTTTCCGGTAATAAAAGAATAGAGGAACTAACTTCCACCGTCACATATACGCTTGTCGTTCCTTCTGTCACTTTAGTGGTCAGCTCAGAAGTTGCTACAACGTTGTTAGGGAAAGATTTGATCGACAAAATACGTGATAAGTTCTTGATAGCGGAAGTCCCTAAATTAATGTTTGTAAAAACATTATTGATACTGGTTTCCGTACCATCGTAAATATCATTCACTTTAATCACCAATGCAGTGGAGTCCTGATTGATAGCTTCTATTTTGAAAGCGGCAATCAGTGGCGAGATAAAATTGTCCTTTACCGAACGGAAGATAGCGTCCGTTTGAGGAGCCAGTGGTAATGGGCGTTGTTGGCGAAACATCAGTTTGCCGGTTGCCTTGTCCCATTCCATACTAACCATTTGGTTCTCGTAGTTCACTCCGCGGTTCACTCCTGCGTCATTCAGTTCGGCAGGTACCCGTTGCAGTTTATTGACAATTAATAAATCACGCCCTAAAAGTGATGTAGGAATTTCAAAATAATAATCGTTCTTTTTTTGATGAACAGCAAACATTCCTTTGGTAATTTTGCTACCTTCCACAAGCTTTTCGTAGTCGCTTTTGGTTTTCTCCTCTTGCTCTGGTTTCTTCTTTCTCTTTTTAAACCAACTCTGATTTTCTGTAGCAGGGATAGTTGCAGATGTTGAGTGTGTTTCTCCACTCATCAATATACATGCAATGACCGCTGCCATTACCTTTACATACATTCTCATTGAGTCCTTTTATGTTTAATTATTATTAAAATCGGGCACAAAAGTACTAATATAAATAACATAATTGCTACAGATTTGCAATGAATATAATAATAAAAAGGATTATTAACTAGTATTTCCGCTTATCATTCCTTTCGGATATTTCGTAGTTTAGTGGGAATAGTGTACATTTGCGGGAGTAAAAAGTGAATGGAATGATGAGACGATATATCACCACTTTGATGTTGGCTTGCTGCATCGGAGGATATGGGCAAGAAAAGAAGCAAGCCACCTTTGTACCACCTTTTGACTTTCCTCTTACATTGAGCGGAAACTTCGGAGAAATCCGTTCTAATCACTTTCACGGCGGATTGGATTTTAAAACGGGAGGAGTAATCGGTAAACCTGTTCGTGCATTGGCAGAAGGCTATATTTCACGTATCCGTGTGACGAATGGTTCGGGCTATGTACTTGATGTCTGCTATCATAACGGTTATTCTACTATCAATCGTCATTTGAGCGGTTTTATTTCCCCTATTGCCGAAAGGGTGGAAAAACTGCAATATGAAAATGAAAACTGGGAAGTAGAGATTATCCCCGAACCGGATGAGTATCCAGTAAAAGCGGGACAACAAATAGCATGGAGTGGGAATACCGGCTATTCATTCGGACCGCATCTTCATTTGGATGTTTTTGAAACGGAGACGGGAGATTATGTAGATCCCATGCCTTTTTTCAAAACGAAAATAAAAGATACGCGTGCTCCGAAAGCGGACGGCATAATGTTTTTTCCTCAACTTGGTAAAGGAGTAGTGGATGGTAAGCAAGAAAATAAAATGATTCTTCCGAACACCGGACGTCCGGTGGAAGCATGGGGTGTGATAGGTACAGGCATCAAGGCGTATGACTATATGGATGGAGTGAGCAATCATTACGGAGTGTATTCTGTAGTGCTTACAGTAGATGAGAAAGAAGTATTCCGCAGTACTGTCGATCGTTTCTCACAAGAAGAAAACCGGATGATTAACTCTTGGACTTGCGGGCAATATATGAAATCCTTCATCGAGCCGGGAAATACATTACGTTTATTAAAGGCATCGAACACTAATCGTGGTTTGGTGACTATTGATGAAGAACGCGATTATCGCTTCTTGTATACTCTGAAGGACGTTTTTGGCAATACTTCTAAATATAGTTTCACGGTTAGGGGGCGAAAACAACCGCTTGAGCCATTGCAACATCGCGAAAAGTATTTCTTTGCGTGGGATAAGGTAAACTATCTGCAAGAGCCGGGTTTGAATCTGGTTGTTCCCAAAGGAATGTTATATGACGATGCCCCCCTTAATTATCAAGTAAAAGCTGATAGCGGTGCTGTTGCGTTTACATATCAGTTAAATGACAAACCGATTCCGCTTCATGCAAGCTGTGAATTGCGTATTGGCTTACGTAGAAAGCCAATAACTGATACTACAAAATATTATGTAGTCCGTGTCACCCCGAGAGGAGGAAAATATAGTGTCGGTGGAAAGTATGAAGACGGATACATGAAGGCATCTATTCGTGAATTGGGAACTTATACGGTTGCCATTGACACAATTCCGCCTGAAATTATTCCTGTTAATAAGAAGCAATGGGGAAGAACCGGAAAGATTATCTATCGTTTGAAGGACAAAGGAACGGGTATTGCATCCTACCGTGGAACGATTGACGGCGAATATGCACTTTTCGGACGACCGAATATTGTGAAATCGTATTGGGAATGTGTACTTGATCCGAAGCGTGTGAAGAAAGGTGGAAAACATATCGTTGAATTTACGGTAACTGATTATTGCGGAAATGAAACCGTATCCCGTGAAAGTTTTATCTGGTAAATTATTAAAAGAAAATCATATATGAAGAAAAGACTTATTTTTTGTGCTGCTCTATTCCTGGCGGCAGTGGCGGATACTTTCGCCTGTACTAATTTAATTGTCGGCAAGAATGCATCGACTGATGGTTCAACTATCGTTTCCTATTCTGCCGACTCGTATGGCCTGTTTGGAGAACTTTATCACTATCCTGCTGCTACATATCCTAAAGGAACCATGTTGAAAGTGTACGAATGGGATACCGGTAAATATTTGGGAGAAATCGAACAGGCACGCCAGACTTACAATGTAGTAGGTAATATGAATGAATATCAAGTTACTATTGGTGAGACAACTTTTGGCGGACGCCCTGAATTGGCTGATTCTACAGGAATTATCGACTATGGAAGTCTGATTTATATTGGTCTGCAACGTTCGCGTACAGCTCGCGAAGCGATTAAGGTGATGACTGATTTGGTACAGCAATACGGTTATTACAGTGAAGGGGAATCTTTTACCATTGCCGACCCGAATGAAATTTGGATTATGGAAATGATTGGTAAAGGTCCCGGTATCCGTGGAGCAGTATGGGTAGCTGTACGTGTGCCGGATGACTGTATCTCGGCTCACGCCAACCAATCACGCATTCATCAGTTCGATATGAACGACAAGGAGAATTGTATATACTCGCCGGATGTCGTATCTTTTGCCCGTGAGAAAGGCTATTTCAGTGGTGTGAATAAGGATTTCAGCTTTGCCAATGCGTATGCACCGTTGGATTTCGGAGCCCGTCGTTTCTGTGAAGCTCGTGTGTGGAGCTATTTCAATAAATTTACAGATAACGGTAAAGATTATCTTCCTTATATAGAAGGAAAGACTAATACTCCAATGCCTCTTTTTGTGAAGCCGAAGCATAAGCTTTCCGTGCAGGATGTAAAAGACATGATGCGTGACCATTATGAAGGTACGCCTCTCGATATTTCCAATGATTTCGGGGCAGGTCTTTACAAGACTCCCTATCGTCTTTCTCCTCTGAATTTCAAAGTAGGCGACCGGGAATATTTCAACGAACGTCCGATTTCCACTCAACAAAGCGGCTTTGTATTTGTGGCGCAGATGCGTGCCAATAAACCCGATCCGATAGGTGGTGTGCTTTGGTTTGGAGTAGATGATGCGAATATGGCGGTGTTCACACCTGTTTATTGCTGTGCAACTAAAGCTCCGGTATGTTACACACGTGTGGACGGAGCTGATTATATCACTTTCTCATGGAATTCGGCTTTCTGGATTTTCAATTGGGTGTCTAATATGGTTTATCCCCGTTACAGTTTGATGATTGATGATGTACGTGCAACTCAAAAAGAACTGGAAACGACTTTCAATAATGCTCAGGAGGGCATAGAAGAAATGGCTACCAGACTTTTGGCTAAAGATAAGTCTGCTGCAGTTGAATTTTTGACGAATTATACCAATATGACGGCTCAGAGTACTTTCGATACTTGGAAACAATTAGGCACATTCCTGATTGTGAAGTATAACGACGGAGTAGTGAAACGAGTAAAGGACGGTAAGTTTGAACGTAATTCTATCGGACAGCCTGCCGGTGTTATTCGTCCGGGGTATCCGAAAGAATTTCTGGAAGAATATGTGAAGCAGACAGGAAAAAGATATGAAGTGCCGGAATAATAGTTGTTTTAGTTGTTATTAAATCATATATAATGTCCACATCATTTCTGCTTTGCGGGTGATGTGGATTTTTATTATGTTGATAATCAGTAATGTATTTGCCATGTATTTGTCCATTCCAAATATTTGGATTCTTTTCTGCTGCTGCCTATCTTTGCCTTATTCTATTTCAAACACCAACTACTATGCGAATCATCTTTATTATATATTACTTGCTTATCACATTACTCTTTGTTTCTTGCCAAGAGTCATCATCTGTTGAAGTAGAGAGGGAAAAGATAGCCTCTCTGTTACAGAAGGGTGACAGTTGCCGTCAGGTTGGTAATGAGGAAAATTCAATAGCCTTCTATTATCGTTCGTTGGAATTAGCTAAGCAAACGGGAGAACAATCGTTGGAAGCGGCTGCTAATGATCGTCTCGGAATTGTTTATTTATATCGTGAACTTTATTATGATGCACTCGATTTATTTCGGCAAAGTGCGTCGATTTATGCATTGACGGGAGAAAATATCCGGTTGGCATTGGCATTGCGTAATATAGGGCGTACGAACTTGGTGTTGCATCATTCCGATAGCATAGCCTGTTATTATGAGCAGGCTATTGAGGTGGCTTCCCGCTTGGAAGATAAGAAGTTACTGCATACTATATCCAAAGAACTGGAAGCTATCTATTCAAAGGCGGGATTTTACGATTATTCACCTCGTCTGATGTTGAAGTGTTTGGATAGCGTATCTGATGACGATTTTTCCAATTTGCTTGCAGGGGAGTACTATATCGGTATGAATAATGCCGAAGAAGCGAGAATTTGGTTGAAGAAAGCTGTTCAGACGAGCGATATGTATATATGTTCGAGTGCATATCAGCTTTTATATGAAATTGAGAAGAGAACCAATCATCCGGACACTGCCGTTAAGTATGCCGAATATTATATCCAGTGTAAAGATTCACTTGATAAACAGATTTCGGTTTCTTCGACGATTCGTGCTTTAGGACAGAATTATGAAAAAGAACGTCTTAAATGGGAGAATCAGCAATTGCAGAATGAGCAACTTCGAAAGCGTATGTATTATTTGATCATTCTGTCAATTTCATGTTGCTTGCTGGTAGTAGGGTTGGTTTTGTATTATCGGGAGAAGTGGAAGAAAGAGAAGGTATTGGCTGGTGTTATGAAGCGTTTACGTGACAATGAGCGTCAAATAGAGAATTACACAGCTGTAATAGAAAAGAATAGGCGTATTATCAGTGATTTGAAAGGAACCCAGCAGAAGAATGCGTTACTGTTACGTGAAGAAAAGAACAAATCTATAAATTATGAGAATCTGCAACATGAGAATTTGTTGTTGATGAAACAACTGCATATATTGCATTCCGATAGGGAAGGATTGTTACAGCAACTTCAAATGGGAACCAACTCATCTATTTCTTCACAACGGATTACCGCTTTCACACAACTTTGGCTATTGAAAAGTGAACCTTATTATGGAATCATAGAGACACAAGAAGAATGGAACCGATTGTTTGAACTCATTGACCTGTTTTATGGGAATATTTCCGCCAGACTGAATGGTTGTGAGTTATTGAGAGAGCATGACAGAAGAATCTGTTATTTGCTTCATGCCGGGCTTGACAATTCAGCTTTAGGGATATTATTCAATATAGATAATACTTCTGTGACTAAATCCAAGCAACGTATAAAGAAAAAACTGGGACTGGGCCCTAACGATGTGCTGGAAACATTTCTTAATGAGAATAAAAAATAGTATATAGATTGTTTCACTTTAAATATAAAACAGCCATGAAAAGACTATTATTTACCTTTTTAGCTTTATGCCTTGCCGTTGCCGGTTCGGCTCAGTCGGGGCAGATGACTTCCAAACTGCCGACTATTGATATCACTAAGGAATATCCGAAAAAGAAATTAGTATTGCAAGATATTGCAACTGCTGAATACATTCCGCTGGAAACATCGGATAAAGTGTTGCTGGACGGAGTGGCTACTCTGCATTGTTCATTTACCGAACACTATATAACAACGTATAATGCCAATGAAGGGCAAATCTTCGTATTCGACAGAAAAGGGAAAATATGCCATACATTTAATCATAAAGGAGGGAGTGGGGAAGAATATAACTATCCTTTGCAGTTACGCTTGGACGAAAAGGCTAAAGAGTTGTTTCTGCTTGACATATCTAATAAAATACAGGTCTATTCGATAGAGGGAAAATACAAGCGTTCTTTGTCTATCCCCAAAGATGTACGGATTGAAATTATGTACAATTGTGATGAGCAACATTTGTTGGGTTACGATAGTTATATGTTGGATAGAAAAGATAAACAGCCCAATAGTCGTCCCTATTTACTGATTTCGAAAAAGAACGGAGCTGTTTCCCGCCTTCCGGTAACTATCCACAAACGTGTGGGAAAACGCATTTATATTACTCAAGGGGGACAGACGGCTACCGTTTCAATGTCTCTCTATCCGTTAGCAAATAGCGGTTCGGAGTTTATCTTTGCAGATTTGGCAGGTGATACTGTTTATTCTTATTGTAATCATAAGTTGACCCCGTTGTTTGTACGTACTCCGAAAGCAGATGCTTCCGAGCCAAGACTCGTTATGCAATGTTATGCCAAGATTGGGAACTATCTGTTAATGTCGACTGCATTGAAAAAGTATGAACCGGGGAAAACTTCGTTTGATACCAAAGAATTTGTTTATGATACGGTTGAGAAGAAAGTATATGATTTGGAATTTGAGAATCAAGACTATTCGCCCGCCCGTTCAATGCGAATGGGAGGCGTATTATCGGCATTACCTGAAAAATGTGTTTTCGATTCGTGGGATACTGACCGTTTATTGGATATGTTGGAGAAAGGAAAGTTGACGGGAAACTTGAAGAAGGTGGCGGAGAAGATGACAGTAGATGATAATCCTTTACTCATATTGTACAAATTCAAATGAAACGTAGATGAAGATTATATGGTTCTTTTTCTCCTTGTGTCTGCTGGTAGGATGTAAACGTTCGGATGTGGCGGTATCGGTGGAACAAACGTTACCGGTGATAGATTTGAATGCTGCTTATCCTGAAAAGAAACTGGATTTGGCAGAGGTGGCGAGTCCTGAATATATTCCTTTGTATACAGTCGGGGCGGATTCATTGGATAGATATAGTCTGACTTCAGCGAGTGTTTCGCCCCATTGGGTAGTAGCTTATAATTGGCAGCAGACAATTATGGTTTTTGAACGGGCAACCGGAAAACTTCGTTATCGTTTTAATCATCAGGGACAGCAAAAAGAACAATATTATTATATATTCTCGGTGTTTGTAGATGAAGAACGTGAAGAAATATATGTAGTCGGTTCAGTTTTCAAAATCCAGGTTTATAGCCTGTCCGGCAACTATAAGCGTACGTTGAATCTTCCCTATGATATGTCTTTCGAACAGGTGTTTGATTATGATAAAGATTCATTGATATTTAACGACGGAAGGGAAGATGTAGATAATCCTGTCCAAAAAGGGACTTATTATTATTTAATGTCGAAAACTGACGGAGGAATGCGTCCTTTGCCTTTTCATGTAAAGTATCGTATTACGAACCGCTTTCGCATCCGACTAAGGAATGGAGACAGGCAAGGGGTAATTTCCTGTATGTTTTCCGTAAAGCCATTGTTGAAGAATGGTGATGAAGTGATATTATCCGAATTTTCCAATGACACCGTTTTCTCTTATGGGAAAGAAGGAGCGAAACCTTTGTTGGTACGTACTCCGGCTCCCCGTTCTACTTTTCCTTTGAAGTTAATGTCAGTTTCAGCTTGTAGCAGGCGTTTTCTGTTTTTGGATGTGATAGAGAAAGTGTATAGACGGAATATCAAGAAGTTGGACGGAGACTCGTTTGTCTACGATTACCGCGAAAAGGAGATCTTTACTCCGGTGTTGGTCAATAGTGATTTTATCCCTGAACTGCCGGTTGAGATAGATAATATGAACGGAAGTTTTCCGAAATATGCCGGTGCGTCTTCTATTCATTCCCGGGAGTTTATGCAGTACTATCGGAGAGGAAATTTACAGGGGCGGGCATGTGAAGCGGCCTCTTGCTTGACAAGAGATGATATTTATGTTTTAGTGCTGTATCATTTTAACTGAATAGAGCCGGTAAATGTATTCTTACGGTTATTATTTTGAGGAAAAATGTAGGATTTATAAACTTATTATTTTACATTTGTGTGCTCAAGAAATAGATAGTAATAATTCATTAACCAATAAACAATAATCGAAA
>OGXU01001230.1_pt1 | contig 13175 bp, 8 predicted proteins | sample 1576381 | NCBI WGS metagenome assembly OGXU01 (sample SAMEA3541544, study PRJEB24748) | human gut metagenome | biome: human gut; feature: human-associated habitat; material: faeces | place: China | collected 2012 | reverse complement strand
AAGATCAGCAAGCCTAACTGGTGGGTGACCGGTGGTAACGGATCGTTGCAGATCAGCCAGAACCACCTTTCGGACAACTGGTATAAGGGAGGAGAAAGTAACTTCTCCGGATTAGCTACTTTTCAGATATTTGCAAATTACAACGACAACGAGAAGATCTTGTTCGAGAATCAGCTTGAAGCTAAGTTGGGCATGACTTCCACTCCGTCGGATGAATACCATAAATACCTCTTTAATACCGACCAACTCCGCTTATATAATAAGTTAGGTTTAAGAGCACTTAAAAATTGGTATTATACGATTTCTTCAGAGTTCAAGACTCAGTTTTGCCATGGATACAAGGCCAATAGTGAAGATTTGGTTTCTGCTTTCATGTCTCCGGCAGATTTAGCAGTCAGTATCGGTATGGACTATAAACTGAACAAGAAGAAATTCAACCTTTCCGTGTTTATGGCTCCATTGACCTATAACTTGCGTTACATCGGTAATTCAGAAGTAGATGAAACTAAATTCGGCTTGGAAAAAGGCAAATGTTCAAAGAATGATTTCGGTTCTCAATTGCAATCGACATTCAATTGGAATATTATCACTGCCGTTACATTGGAATCCCGTCTCAACTATCTGACCAATTATCATTGGGCACGTGTGGAATGGGAAAATACTTTCAACTTTATTTTGAACCGTTATTTGTCCACAAAACTTTATGTGCATACTCGTTTTGACGATAGCTCCAAGCCGACTGAAGGCGACAGCTTCTTCCAGTTGAAAGAATTGCTAAGTTTTGGTATTAATTATAAGTGGTAGGTTGTATTCTTGAAAAAGCTAGTTAAAAAATAACGAAAGGCTGTTTAACTGTAAAAGTTATTCAGCTTTTTTATTTCTCTATTTGCTATATTGCTATCATTTTATTTAAATATAATTTATACGTAAGTAGTATAAGCTAAGTTTGTTTTTTTTAAGATATCGATATTGTATTGTTATGATAAGCGGCTTAACATTTAATAAAAGAAGCTAATTTTTTTTGTTATAAAGCATAATTTCTTATTGAATATAATATCATATATCCCATTTTTTATAACTTTGCATCGTCTAATACTTTTCTTGATAAGAGAAGTATCCCAATAACCTATCAAACAAACGATCAGTATAAACATATTAAAAAGAGAAAATACAGTTTCACTAACTGTATTTTTTTGTTACTGATAAAATTTATTTTTATTATGTCTGTTTGACTAGTTATTTAAGGTGAAATTACAATAATTATAAAGAACAAGAATACACACAAATAATGAAACGAGGGATTTTTCTTCTGATAATGACCACGATAAGTGTGGTTCATACAGTAAATGCGCAGGATGTAGCGTTAAAGACTAATATTCTATCTGATGCTTTTATGAATATAAATGCAGGCATCGAGGTAGGGCTTGCTCCGCGTTGGACGTTGGACGTTAGTGGAGGACTCAACGCATGGACTTTATCGCATAGTCGTCGGTGGAAACATTGGGCGGTGCAACCTGAAGCTCGTTATTGGTTCTGTGACCGGTTTGCAGGCCATTTTATCGGAATCCATGTTCATGGCGGGCAGTATAATTTAGGCGGTATTGATATTAATTTCAAATTGCTTGGTACTGATTTTTCTACTCTTAAAGACACTAGGTATCAAGGTTGGTTTCTAGGTGGAGGTATTGCTTACGGTTATACCTGGATATTAGGGCGGCACTGGAATTTCGAAACAGAGATAGGAGTCGGCTATTCTTATACCCGTTATGACCGATTTAAATGTGCCGGGTGTGGAAAGAAGATAGAGAAGAACAAACCACACAACTACTTTGGTCCCACTAAAGCAGCGGTGAATTTAGTCTATTTATTCTAAAAGAGTATGCTATGAAACGAACTTACCTAATTATAACAGCCTTATTTGGAACAAGTTGTATGCTGAATGCCCAACAAACAACCGGAGTGATAGCCGACAATCTGAAGATTGAACGAAACGGTGAATATATGGTAGTTGATATGAATATGAATCTATCACGTCTGGATGTGGAAAGCAATAGAGCCGTATTGCTCACTCCTCGTTTTATCAGTACAGTAGATACCTTGGAACTTCCTTCAGTAGGCGTTTATGGGCGTCAGCGTTATTATTATTATGTACGGAATGGTGAGAGTATGCTATCCGGCAAAGATGAAATGTCTTTTAAAGCACGTTCGAAACCTGAAAGTGTAGTATATCATGCAATAGTACCCTATTATAAATGGATGAATGGTGCCTCATTGGAGTTGTATCGCAGTGATTACGGTTGTTGTAATACACTATTAGCGGAATGGAACGATCCATTGGGCTCATACGTTGAAGCGCTTCCTTTCAGTCCACAGTTACTTTATATTCATCCGCAGGCAGAAACTGTTAAGCATCGTTCACTTTCCGGTTCTGCTTTCATCGATTTTCCGGTTGATAAGACAGTGATATATCCTGAGTATCGGCGGAATACATACGAACTCGGTAAAATACAGGCCTCTATTGATTCAGTCCGTAATGACAAGGATGTAGTCATAACTTCCGTATGGCTCAAAGGTTACGCTTCTCCCGAAAGTCCATATTCTCATAATCGGGATCTGGCGATAGGTCGTACAGCTGCATTAAAGAATCATATCAAGCAACTATATCATTTTAATGACAGTGTGATTGTTACAGAGTATGAACCGGAAGATTGGAAAGGATTGCGTCAATATGTCGAAAAATCCAATCTTGTGCATCGTTCGGAGATACTGGGCATGATTGACAGTCGTTTAGACCCTGACGCGAAAGAAGCAAAAATTAAACGGACTTATCCTGAAGAATATCGTTTTCTATTGCAGAATTGTTATCCTGCATTGCGTCACACAGATTATCGTATTGACTATACTATTCGTAGTTTTAGTGACGTAGAAGAGATAAAACGTATCATGCAGACACAGCCTCAAAAACTCAGTCTCAATGAGTTTTATCTTGTGGCTCAGACTTACGAGCCGGGGAGCGTTGAGTTCAATGATGTGTTTGAAACAGCTGTAAGGATGTATCCTAACGATGAGATAGCCAATCTGAATGCGGCAAACTCAGCAATGCAGCGTAAAGACGTTGAAAATGCAAAGCGTTATCTCCAGAAAGGGGGAGATTCACCCGAGGCACTATATGCTCGTGGAGTTTATGCTTTTCTTGTTGAAGATTACACCGTTGCACGCAAGCAGTTGAATGAGGCGAAGAACAAAGGAGTGCAACAGGCTGAAATCATTTTGCTTGAGATAGATAAAATAGATAAATAATTTATTAATCCATTAATATATACTTATATGAAGTTATCAAATTTATTTTGGAACTTGTTAGGAATAATGGTTCTTAGTGCTTGTTCCAACAGTGACATGACTGAGAATGATCTCTCTGAAACTAATGTTGACGCTCGTTTTATGTCTGTCGATATTACGAATACTACTGGCTTTAGGACGCGAGCGGCAGGTGATCAGTCCGGAGATCTTTATGAAGAAGGGGAAAGTGTTGAAAATGATGTAGAATCGGTTCGTTTTTATTTTTTCAAGGAGAATGGTAGTCCTTGTCCAGTTAAAAGCGACGGTACGAATTACTATGACTGTAAAAAGGACGAAACTGAGTCTGCCGGACAGGATATGCCTAATATTGAGAAAAAGTTGAATGCGGTAATTGTTATCAATACCAGGGAGGGCGACAACTTAGACCAACTTAAATCTATGGTCGCTGTGATTAATCATGAGAAAATAGCACTGGGTACGGCTAGCATGGACCTTGCTACACTTCGAGGAAAGTTTGGTTCATATAGTTATGTAAAGGACTCAAAGTTCTTGATGACAAGTTCTGTGTTTGGTTCGGATAATTTCTGTTGTGAAGTGAACATACCGGCGAGTGCTCTCAAAAAGACTGAAGATGAAGCAAAAAAATCTCCGGTAAATGTGTATGTAGAGCGTGTTTTAGCTAAAGTACGGTTATATACCGATTGGAAGGATATGACTCTTAAAAATGATGTAACCTATGGCGATAATGATAAAAAATATACTGCCGTGAAATTAAAAAAGAGTAAGGACGGTTCCGAATTTATTCAAGTTGACGGTAAAGATGTATATGTAATCTTCACAGGTTGGGAAGTGACATCTACTGCTTCTCAGTCATACCTCTTTAAGAAAGTTAATTCCGCTTGGGCGTTCACACCGGTTTGGAGTTGGAATCATCCTGAATATCATCGTTCATATTGGGCAATGAATCCTGACGGTCTCACATTTGATTATTTACCGTATGATCAGATTGCAGGTAAAGTAGGTACTCAAGGCGCAAGCGACAACAGCTCTAAATCATATAATGGTACAAACTTATATTGTCAGGAAAATGCTGCAGATAAGTATGAGACCGGTAAGAAGAGCTCCTATAATCCGGCGACGGAGGTAAGTAACCGTACCCAAGCAATTATTGCTGCCGTATTAGTGACTATTGATGATAGTAACGTTGCTCATCCCATTGATCTGGCTAAGTGGGGTGGTACGGACTACACAAAAGATAATGCGATGACAGCAATGTTGAGTGTTGTGCAGGATCAGATTTATACTAAAACAATAGAGGGTGCAGGAACAGCAGATGCTAAAGAAATCTATACTCCGATTACCAAAGACAAAGTAGAGCTCGTTTCCGGCATAAAGTCAGGCAATGCCGATAACGAGTCAGAAAATAGTGGCAGATATTTAAGCTACCTTCAATTGAAGAAAGGCGTAACCGATACTTTTTATAAAGCCGATCATACAGCATACGCCAATCTTGACGATGTAAATGATGTTCTGGCAAATATGCCCGGAGCAAGGGTTTGGTCGAGTGGACAAGCTTACTATTATACTGACATCAAGCATCTGAACGATTTCCCGGGAGTGGATGACACCGACGGTAAATATGGAATTGTGCGTAATCATATTTATGACATTGCTATTAATTCGGTATCCGGTCTTGGAACGCCGGTTCTTGATCCGGAAGAAGTGATTGTTCCGCAGAAGCCTACTAATGACGAAACATATCTGGGTGCACGTATTAATATCCTTTCATGGCGAGTAGTAAAACAGAACATCGACCTTGAATGGTGACAACCTGTAATGAGGTATTGTAAACTATATACTATTACAACAATAATTATGTAGAATGGACAAACCGTCTTATATCAGAAATTTTGGGATGAAAGCATGGGTAATCCTTGTAGAATTACTTTTGTTGGTGTCGTGTGACAATGCTATTTATGACGATGAAGGCGATTGTTCAGTGACCTATCATCTGAAATTTCGTTATGACATGAACATGAAGTTTGCCGACGCTTTCACCCATGAGGTGAAGTCGGTCAGACTTTATGCCTTTAACTCTAATGGCGAGTTGGTGTGGCAAGCTGACGAACAGGGTGAAATCCTTGCATCCGGTGATTACACCATGAAACTGGAGCTTGCTCCCGGTGATTATCACCTTATGGCATGGTGTGGTCTTGATAATGGTGAGTCATTTACAGTGACCGATGCCTCGCACAATTGCCGGATGACAGACTTGCACTGTAAATTGAACCGTTATCTAGACAAAGCGACTGGTGTTTCCTATTCCAATAAGGACCTGCATCCTTTGTTTCATGGTTCTCTTGACGTAAGTTTGCCTGCCAATGACGACGGAGGTGATTATACATACGTCATGCCACTGACGAAAGATACGAATGTGTTCCGTGTAGTGCTTCAGCACCTTTCGGGACAAGATATAAATGTTGACGACTTTACTTTTTCTATTGAAGACCGTAATGGTTGGATAGCGCATGACAATACACTGAAAGAAGACGAGCCGATCGTTTATCGTGCGTGGTCTACTTATTCGGGTGAAGCTGGTGTGGACATTGCGACAGGAAAAGAAAGTCGTGTAACAACAATTGTCAAAGTTGCCGTGGCGGAACTTACGGTGAGCAGACTTGTCTTGCGGGACTGGAGTCTGTATTCGCGTCCGATGTTGATTATTCGTACCACTGAAGGGAAACTGGTAGCTTCTATTCCTATTATCGATTATGCCCTTCTGGTGAAAGGTAATTACAATAGAAAAATGAGCGACCAGGAATACCTCGACCGACAGGATGAATACAATATGACATTCTTCCTCGACGAGCAAAATCAGTGGATAAATAGCGTGATACTAATCAACTCATGGAGGGTGGTACTCTCTAACGTAGATGTAGATTGAGTAACATCTTTTGAAAAAAGAAGAAAAAGGAATGAAAGAAATACTACGACATATTGTATGGATGACAATACTTGTCAGCTGGGCTTTATTGTCGGCATCTTGTAGGGGAGGGGAGGTAAGTTATACGGACGAGGTACAGCCGGACGACGATACTGCCATACTCGTTCTGCGTACCGGTCTTCTTGATCAAACGCGTGTATCCGATAGAGTGAATGATGCAGTAGATAATCCTGTCGAATATATGTATACACTGCGTATCGTTATTCTTCATGAAAACGGTACTGTGGAACACAATATGTATATTGATTTCGGTGAGATTCCCCAAACGGAGTGTTACAGGATTTTCAAAGTGACACGGAATGAAACAAAGAAAATCTATCTGATAGCTAATGAAGAGAACGCATCTACTGATCTTCACGAACAATTGGAGACATTGACGACTGGTAACACTACTTTCGCAAGCATTGTTGACAATTTCGTTTTCATTCCCGATTATAAGAATCCTATACCAATGAGTTCGGTATATGACGTTCCGGTTAAAGCAGAGAATCTGGTAGAACGTGAATTCTATTTGGTACGTGCTGCAACGAAGTTCGCTTTTCGTTTCACGAACAAGCGTAAGAGTAAAGTCAGTATAGATGCTATTCATATTTCTGATATTGCCGGGGCTACTTATCTGATTCCTCATAAACGGGAACCGTTGTTCATGTCTTTTGACGATGAATCGCTTTATTGGATAAACTGGCTGAAGAAAGTAGCGGATGAATCTCAACAATCACCGGATGATGTGGAACTGGCAGATAAGAGAGGCTGGATACAAGCTTACGATATCCCTTCGGAAACTTCTCATCAGGAAGTCACAGTTAACGGATCATTAGAAGTGCCGAGTATGACGGGTGACCAACCCGGCAAAGCGGTCTTCCCGGTATTTTACCTTCCGGAAAGTAAAAAACTGAAAGCCGGATCGGCTACATACGGTGAACAAGAATACACCTTGAAGCTCGACATGTCCGAGAATGGCAAAGAACTGTCGTTTACCAAGACCTTTCCAAATCTAAAGGCTCTATTTCGTAACACACATGTACTGGTTGATATCACCTTTACGGAAAAAGACGAAGTAAAAGTGCAAGTAGTACCCTATGCGGAAGTGATTCTTGAGCCGGAGTTCGGACTCAAACCTGAAACTAAGAATTGATATTGTATGAGAAAGAAAGATATTATATTTTGTATTATTTTGCTTATGTTGCAGTTCATACCGACAGCTTGCCGGGATGATTACTTTATGAATGAAGAGATAGGCGAAGGCAATGCCACCCTTTCGGTAACCCTGTGTTTCGATCAGGAGGATGCAGCACTGGGGACTACCCGTGCCGAAGGAGGTGATGAAGGCAATGCCATTCAGAATATAAATTCACTCTGCATGTTGTTTTATGATACGACAGGAAAATTAGTTCATAATTATATAGTTAAAGGTGAGGGCCTTGTCATTGATCCCGATGTAAGTGGTTGGAGTTATAATCTGGAAGATAACCGGATAGATGAAGACAAAGACGAACAGGGTAACCAGTTCGAGGATAGTAAGACCGGTACGGCAATGTTCAAGCTCCGTCCGATAAAGCGGGGTAAGTATTATATCTATGCTGTTGCCAATATGGGAGATCTAACGCAGTATAAGGATAAAATTACTACCCGTGAAGGATTGAAAGCAATCTCCCTTCAGTGGGATCCTGATGATATTTCCCAAAATAGCGAGATGTTCGGTGTGTTCAGTCTCACTCCCGACCGTAATGCTCCGGATGATCTTGTTACCATTAATTCCCCGGGCGTACAACTTCATAGTTGGTTGCGTCGCGCCGCGTCCAAGGTGACTGTGGCATTTGACGGTTCCGGGCTTTATGCCAATGTGCAGATTTATATCGAAAACGTTATTCTGAAAGATATTCCCAAAACCTGTTCGTTGGGTAATCCGAATACTCCGGGATTAGTTTCAGAAGATGTTCCTGATCCGGATTCTTATAAGGATCCCGATTGGAAACCTGAGATGCATGCTCGTTCGGAACGCTATACTGCATCCAATGGTTTATATTCGGAAGGAAAGTCGATCAAAATCCAGAAATTGCCTGCAGATCTTTCCGTTCTTACGCCCGAAAACTATATACATATCTGCAATGATTTGCATCGCTATATGGGTAAGGGAGAAGAAGGAGATGAACAAGATATTATAACGAACACCCATGCCCATAAGGCACAATCGCTTTTCTTCTACGAGAATATGCAAGGAAAAGGTAAGTCTAAGAAGCAGTCGCAGAATGGCGTAGATATCGACTATCCCGACCCTGATGAGCAAAAAGAAGGCTCCGGTTGGAAAGACGAGAAACCTTATGGTACCTATGTTGAGGTGACAGGATACTACCGTTGCACGGCGGCAAACGAACATGTGGGAGCGGGACCTATCAAGTTCCGTTTTATGTTGGGGCAAGACGTTACTACCGACTATAATGCAACGCGTAATACCCATTATAAGTTGACTCTTAAATTCAAAGGTTACGGAAACGATGCCGACTGGCATATCGAGTATGAAGAACCGTCCGATATCTATGTGAGCACCCCTCAATATATCTCTTACCTTTATAATAAATCAATGAATGTGACCCTGAAAGTAGTGGGTGAAATAAAGCCCAATTCTACTTTGGATGCAAAAATCCTAGGCAAGGATGAAGATACCGGGTTTACAGGTTGGAGACCATGGGGAAATGGAACAAGTGCATTTCCGACAGTTCCTAATGACTTTTATTATTCAGGTTGGATTTATAACGACGGTCCATGGAACAGCTTTTTGTCATTGAGAAAGACCTCCCTTGTGAAGATTGTAGTTCCCGGATACGAAGACAAGCCCTCATGGCAAACCCCTATCAATACGAAATACAACGAGACCTATTATAATGAAAAAAATAAAGGAAACAGAAGTTATAAGATTAGCAATATTGGCGCCGATGATTTGGCTGACGGTGAATATTCGGTAAAAAGTAATGGAAAGGAGCATATTTTTACTATTCCGTTATATACCCGCGCCAAAGAGCTTGTGACAAAAACAGGCTTTACAGGAAATAATCCATATTCGGCCTACCCCCGAAAAGAGAGAATCAAGTTTACCATACAGGTGAAAGACGATGTCACAGGTACCTATGTTCCCAAGACGGCTTATTTGGACATGATACAAGTACGTCGTATTGAGAATCCGAAAGGGGTATGGCGTAGTGCGGGTAAGAGTGATAATTTTCATGTGACCCTCATGCGTTTGCCCTATGACAATGCCGAAGATTTTAAGCCGTTCAATTCAGAAGGAGCATGGAGGGCTACTATTATTGACGGAGGAGACGACTTCATCACATTACGTTCTACTGTCGAAGGAAGCGGAAGTGATAATGTACAACAGACAGGTGTGAAAAGTATAGAAGGAGCGGGGGAGCATCCTATAGATTTCTGGATTGATTTTAAGGGTACGATTCCGGAAGGAGCCACTCCTCGTTGTGCTATTGTACGTGTACGTTATCACAATTATACCTGTGAACACGATATCTTTGTACGTCAAGGTTATGCTCCTATCACCATTAACGGAAATGCGGAAAGTAATAACAATCCTGCGTGGACATCATATAATGTTTATCGTTTTGATGCAAATAATGCTCCGGTTTATACAAAGTCACCCTTGGAAGAAGGGTCATTGTTCCGTCGCGGAAACCGTACAGCTATTCTCGCTTCCAATAATGACAGATCCGGCTTTACGTTTGGTGTAGAGCCGACAGGTAGTTTCAATGTTCTTGAATTTGGATCGGCTACAACCTCTCAAAAGACTTGGTCGCAGTTGGCACCTTCAACAGACGATGTAACGAATCGTTTTAAAGAATGGTCCATTGCGGGAGATCATGAACGTATTGCTACAATCGAGGATTTTTACACCTTAGAATCTACCTCGATTCATAGTAACATTAATAAAGCCTATGGTGTTCTTTATGGAGACGGTGCAACCGAGACACAGAAATCGGTGAAGGAAGCATTTGGATATGATCATAATGAAGATCCGACCAATTCAAAAAAAGGTATGCGCGGATGTTTCGTTTTCAATGTAAATAATAGTCGTAACATATTTTTCCCTATTGGTAAATCCGGTTATGGACGTCGTAAAGGGATGACAAGTAACGGAGAGAAAGTAGGTACACTGCGTTATGCCCAACGTACCGATTACTATAATAACGACGGTACCGGGAATATTCAGTATGTTCCGCTGTTCTATGACCTGTTTGAACGTCCGGGAGCCATATATCAATGTCGGAACCGTCTGAGTAGTACCGGTAGTGATGTGAAAAAATCGAGTGCGTTTGATATAAACTATTTCACTATGGGTTTCGAAGGGTTTGAGAATGGTGCATCAAATAATAGTGATGGCAGTGACAGTGATGCATGCTTCATACGGACGGTGAAGTATTAGAGAATTACCCCACGGCATATTCTAGCTATAGATTTTGGCTGGTAAGTAAAAAAGAAAGCATTTTTTTCTTGTTTCTTATTTATTATTTTGCCTATCTTTGCAGCAGGAATTATTTCATTGCCTAAGTAGCAATGGAAAAAGTGGGGTAAAAAAATATGATCATTAGCAAAAATGACGATCGAAATGTTCTGCCAACAGATGTGATTGGCAGAAGCGTAGCGCACTCTAAACGCTGGTTAGTCGCCATTGTGCGTATCCATCATGAGAAAAAGACAAGTGAGCGCCTCACTAAAATGGGCGTTGAAAATTTCCTTCCTATCCAACAAGAAGTTCATAACTGGAGTGACCGTCGCAAGGTTGTCGACAGAGTCATCCTTCCAATGATGATCTTCGTCCACGTTGATCCACAAGAACAAAAAGAAGTTCTGACCTTATCCGCTATCAGCCGCTACATGGTACTACGTGGGGAGAGTACTCCGGCTGTAATTCCCGACCAACAAATGTTACGATTCAAATTTATGCTCGACTATTCGGACGAAACGATTTGTATGAGCACATCGCCATTAGCGCCGGGAGAAAAAATACGTGTAATAAAGGGGCCATTGGCAGGACTGGAAGGGGAACTGGTAGATATGAATGGGAAATCAAAAGTCGCCGTCCGACTGACAATGTTGGGATCAACCATTATTTTCAAACCACTATATTGTTCCTTACTATCATCGTAATATTTCACATATTCATATTTCTAATTTCATTAGAATTTGCCTTTGTAATTCTAGTTTTCATAAAAAGGCATTATAAAAAAATCTCTTTTGCAAATAAGTACACATTACTAATGCACACAAACCTGACAAGCCTCTATTCTTTCAAATGAATGTTCTATCTGCAAATCTGTCATTTTTAAGTTACTCTCTATATACTCCAACAATTCTGTATCATCCAAATATATATACATCTGTGGTGCTACAAATCCCGGAACATTTTTTCTTAAGTCATCTAATGATATCTGTGATGTTTCCTGAAACTTATCTATCTCCATCGCATATCTGTAATGGTCGGTTTCCATATATTCTTTTATTCTGGCAATGGCATTGCTATCTTCCTTATATTCTTCCAACCAATCAGATAGGCAATGCCTTTTATCCAAATAAACAATACCCGTAATCGCTTTTACTGGTGAACTAACATACATATATGCCATTATCGGTTCATCTGGAAAATTTCTTCTGTGTTCGAATATCTTCAGACCAGATTTTATTTTTTCATACACATCTGGTCTGAAGCTTAACAACATTTTTCTCAATACTTGCACCACCTTATTTCCATACACATTTGATAGTGCATACTGACACAGGCATACTTATAAACTGCACATCGAATTTTAAACTTGGTTCTACCTTTGTACTTGCACTATGGATTCTAAAACTCAACTGCCATCCATTGTCTAAAATCATTTCTACAGTATTATTACTTTTCGGCTTAAATCCAATGTCAATCAGTCTTGTCGGTAATTCAACCACAGGAACTTCAATTTCCGAAACCTTATCCTTACTCGACTTATTTAAAGTATCATGCATATTAAAAGTATGAATCAATGTAAGTCGTTTACTGTCATGACTAACTATCTTGTAATAATCTTCTTTTCCTATAAGGTATTCTATCATCTTTTCAGGCATATTCTTATCTTCTTTATATGCCCTATTAACTTCATCCATAAAAGCCTGCAATAATGGTACATATACATTTTCATCTTTCTGCACTATTTCTGACCATCGTGAGCCATTTTCTTTTTCACTTTTCAGAATATCAAATATTGGATTAACTGCATTCCAATATTCGTTACTACAAGGTATATCAAACCATTCTTTGCCAAAATCCAGTTTATGACTTAATCTGCTGTGTTTTACTGCATCGTGATTGTGTTTGATACTTAATCCTATTTCCCATTCAATATCGTCTCTGCGAATAACAATATCTCTTACATCGCCTTTAACGCCAGCTCCATCTTTTTGAAACTCTAATGTCAGTTCGTCATTATCGTTTTCTGATAATCTTGGCTCCATTTCAAGTACTTCATTAATTGCAGCTTCAGCAGAAATCATAAATGTCTGCTGCATTTCCTCATCCATAAGCATCCATGCTTTTTCATTCGCATGTAAGCTGGAATTATCAACTATTTTTGTTTTACGCATTTCACACAATGCCTTATAAAGTGTTTTAATCCATGCATATTCATATGCTCTTCCCTGATCATTACTCTTTGTACTCACTTTTTTCTCATTGACCTCCTTTGCATCTATAACATCATCATCTACTACCACATCTGCACTATTACCCTCTAAGTATTTCTTTATTGCTACTGCTATTTCATATGCAAGATTAACTGGAGCTCCATTTCCATTGACGGATATGCCTCGCCCGAAGGACCGCATGATTTCAATA
>OGXU01001214.1_pt1 | contig 13311 bp, 17 predicted proteins | sample 1576381 | NCBI WGS metagenome assembly OGXU01 (sample SAMEA3541544, study PRJEB24748) | human gut metagenome | biome: human gut; feature: human-associated habitat; material: faeces | place: China | collected 2012 | reverse complement strand
GTACTTTTTTTGTGCTTTTATGTAAGTTCATTATAGTCTCTTTTTGTTTGTTATAAGAACATTAAAGGAGAAGAAAAAAATGATTTTATGTCAAGATGTGGCTAAATTACGTGAATTAGTCGCTAATTTTAAGAAGGAAAACAAATCTATTGGTTTGGTACCAACTATGGGAGCATTGCATGAAGGTCATGCTTCACTTATTAATGCTTCAGCAAAAGAAAATGATATTACAATCGTCAGTGTGTTTGTAAATCCTACTCAGTTTGGGCCAAATGAAGATTATGAAGCTTATCCTCGTACTTTGGAAAATGACTGCATAGTAGCACAAAATGCAGGAGCAGATGTAGTATTTGCACCAAAAAATAAAGATTTATATCCTAATGAAGATATGACATGGGTAGAAGTTACAGGTGATATCACAAAAGTTTTATGTGGTAGAACAAGACCTATTCATTTCCGTGGAGTTACTACAGTAGTTAGTAAATTATTCAATTTATCTCGAGCAGATAGAGCATATTTTGGCTTAAAAGATGCTCAGCAAACAGAAGTTTTACGCCGTATGGTTGATGATTTATTTTTCAATGTAGAACTTCGCATTATGCCTATCGTTCGTGAAGCTGATGGACTTGCAAAAAGTTCAAGAAATACTTATTTATCTCCAGAAGAAAGAAAATCTGCGTTGATTTTATCTAAGAGTTTAAAATTAGCAAAAGAAGCATTTACTAATGGTCAAAGAGATGTAGAAGCTATATTAAATTTAGTAAAAGATACTATACAGTCTGAAAAAACAAGTCAAATTGATTATGTAGAAATGTATAAATTGCCAGGATTAAAACCAGTAGAAAATAAAATTGAAGGCAAAGTATTATTAGCTTTAGCTGTAAAATTTGGTACAACTCGTTTAATAGATAATGTCATTTTGGAGGATAAATAATAATGTTATATAATATGTTTCATGGAAAAATTCATCGTGCTACAGTAACTCAAGCAAATTTAGAATATATGGGAAGCATCACTATCGATGAAGAATTATTAGAGCTTGCAGGTATTTTACCAGGAGAAAGAGTACAAGTAGTAAATAATAACAATGGTGCTAGATTAGAAACTTATACAATTGCAGGTAAACGTGGTAGCGGTGTAATTTGTTTAAATGGAGCAGCAGCACGTAAAGCACAAGTTGGCGATACAGTTATTATTATTGCTTATGCTATGATGACAAAAGAAGAAGCTCAAAATTTAGTACCAGATGTAGTCATGGTTGATGAACATAATCGACCAATAAGAGTACGTGGTACAGAACTTGAAGGCGAAATTGGTTAATATATAATATTATTTTAAATAGCATTTTATAAAATAAGTAAAAATAGGTTGAGCATGGATTTATGAAAATAAAGTCTAAAGTGCTTAACCTATTTTTTTTTAGTTTATTGCTATATAATAAAATTTAGCAATTTATGATGGAGATGATTTTGGTGAAATTAATAACTTTAGCAGGGCCACCATCTGTGGGCAAAACTTCTGTAATTTTGCGATTAATAGAAGTGTTACATAAAGAAAAGCAAAAAGCAGGCGTTATTAAATTCGATTGCTTGACGACCTTTGATAAAGAACCGTATGAAAAAGCGAATATACCAATACAGATTGGTTTATCAGGAAAATTTTGTCCAGACCATTTTTTTATCAGCAATATTGAAGAAGCTGTAGCTTGGGGAAAAAGTCAAAATTTAGATTACTTGATTACCGAAAGTGCAGGTCTTTGCAATCGCTGTTCACCATATATTCAAGATGTATTGGCCATTGGTGTAATAGATTGCTTATCAGGGATTAATACACCAAGAAAAATTGGGCCAATGGTGAAATTTGCAGATGTAATAGTCATCACTAAAGGAGATATTATTTCTCAAGCTGAACGCGAAGTATTTATGTATAATGTCTATCAAGCAAATCCTAAGGCACAAGTTATTTTTATCAATGGCATAACTGGTCAAGGTGCATTTATGTTGAAAAAATATATAAATAAAATTGAAGATATAGATACATTAGAAGGAAAAAAATTGCGTTTTACTTCGCCAGCTGCTGTATGTTCATATTGTACAGATGAAATGCGTATTGGTGAAAAATACCAATTGGGCATGACTAAGAAAATGGAATTTAATTGATTAGGTGGAAATTATGGATTTTAAAGAATTTGTAGAAACTCACACAATTGGAGAAATAAAAAAAGCGTATCCTCAAATCAAAGATTATTTGGATAATACAGGTCTATGGAATTTGCCAGATAATTTGACTTTTGCTAAGGCTTTTGAAGATATAGATGAAGAAGATTTATGGCAAGTAGGTATTCGTGATGGCAATATTGCTGATGAACTAAAAAAATATCTTTCAGCTATGCAGAATTTAGAAAATAAAGATGAGGTAAAAGTACATAAATTAACCATCAATGGTGGCAAAAATAAATTGGGCGAAGCTGAAAATATCCAAGTAGAGATTTTTGCAGGGCAAGTAATAAGTATTGTAGGGCCAACAGGTTCTGGGAAAAGTAGATTACTTGCAGATATTGAATGTTTAGCACAAGAAGATACACCGACAAAACGACAGATTTTAATTGATGATGAAATTTTAGATGATGAAGCTAGATTTAATTTAGAAGGAAAATTAGTAGCTCAATTATCACAAAATATGAATTTTATCATGGATATTACTGTAGAAGATTTTTTAACTATGCATGCTAAAGTTCGTTTAGGCAAAGAAATAGAAAATGAAAAAGTTATAATCGCTAAATGTTTTTCTATGGCAAATGAATTAGCTGGCGAAAAATTTACTTTAGATACGAAAGTAACTCAATTATCAGGTGGTCAATCGAGAGCTTTAATGATAGCAGATGTGGCATGTATAAGTAGTTCACCGATTGTATTGATTGATGAAATTGAAAATGCAGGGATAGATAGACAAAAAGCTATAAAATGCTTAGCAAAAAGTGAAAAAATCGTTATTATGTCTACGCATGATCCATTATTGGCTTTAAATGCCGATAAACGCATCGTGATAAAAAATGGCGGAATTAGTAAAATTATAGAAACTACAGCAAAAGAAAAAGCTTGCATTGAAAAAATTCGCCAATTAGATGAAACTTTATTAAATATTAGAAGCAGATTGCGTTTAGGTGATTTGATAGAAAATATAAATGGATAATTGAAATATATAATAAGTATAATGAAAATAAAAGAGGTTAGTATTTTGAGATTTTTATTGAGTTCAATTGTTATTTGTTTGGGGATTATTTTTAGTAATATATTAAATGTAGAGGCTAGAATACCTTATACATATTTAAATATAGGAGGACTTACTCCTGACCAGCAGATAGATTCCTGCTTTTATGTATATGGTAGACCAACAGCAAATTTAGCAGTGCGAAATTGCAATGGTTTTAATATAAATGAAGTAACTTATAATAGTGAATTGATGGTTTATTATATAAATGGCGGATATAATGAAAATGGCAGAATTAGAGCGATAATCTGCAATGAAGATAATATCACTACTAATTTGGGGATAAGAGTGGGCATGAACAAAAATGATGTATTATATGCTTATGGTGATCCTGATAGAAATTATAGAGAAACGCAAGGGACTACTTGGTGCTATTTAGCCGATAGTGAAGACCATCCGAATATGCCACTATATTTTTTCTTTGATAATAGAGATGTTATTAAAACTATTGTTGTTGGTGATATAGGATATTATTATTGATAATTTTAGTGAGATTGATTAGTTAATTTAGCTAATCAATCTTATTTTTTGAGGTGAATTTATTGTTTACAAAGGAAAATATTATAATTGCTTTTTGGGAAATATATCGAGAAAAAAGTATTAATAAAATTACAATAAAAGAATTAATGGATAAAGCAGGATATCATAGAAGTGTATTTTATACATATTTTAAAGATATATACGATTTATTAGAGCAAGAACAAGAAGATTTTTTTATACAAATTGATAAATTCTTACCATATATATTAAATTGTTTTTTCTTAAATCAAGAAGATAAATATACTTTACAAAAATTAAAAGCATTTTTTTCGATGTATGCACCTAAATTATATGTATTATTAGGTGAACATGGAGATATGAGTTTTCAATTTAAATTAAAAGAAAAAATACGTAAAAATATATATAAATTTTTTCATTTAGATAAAAATGATTTAAAAGCGGAATTGGCTGTCGAGTTTTTTATAAATGGACATCTTAATGCTTTATTATATATGTATAAATATAAAGATAGATTATCTATAGAAGATTATTTGGAGATTGTAAAACCGGTGATAAATAATATATTTGTATTGAAAAATCGACAGTAAAGAAATAATTGTCGATTGAACAGAAAATTTGCCTATGACATAATTAACATAAGGGCGGTGATATAATATGCCAAAGAAGAAAATTGCTTTAGTTGTGATATTGTTAATTATGTTAGTGAGTATAGGATGGTACTATTTTTGTTATGATAAAGTGGAGAATTTGACAGCAACAGGTACGATAGAAGTAACAAAATATGATGTTACACCTAGATTAGCAGGATATATAAGAAACCTTAAATTAAAAGAAGGAGATAGTTTAAATTTAGGAGATTTTGTTTGTGAGATAGAACGAGAAGATTTACGAGCTCAAAATATTGGTGATTGGCAAGCTGTGAAAGAAGCACAAGCAAAACTGCAAGATTTGAAAGATGGCGCAAGGAAACAAGAAATTGCTATGGCAGAAAATAGTTTGCAAAAGGCACAAGTCATTTTTGATAAAGCTCGAACTGATTTAAAAAGAAATAAAGAATTATATGATGTAGGTGGAATAAGCAAGCAAACTTTAGATGATATGCAAAAAGCTGTCGACGTAGCAGAAAAGGAACTATATATTGCTAAAGAAAATTATGATTTAGTTTTAGCAGGAACAAGACAAAAACAGATAGAAGCACAACAGCAACAGGTTGAAAAATTAATTGCACAAGCTAATGCCAATGCGAGTATTTTAGCAGATACAAAAGTATATAGTCCCATTACAGGAGTTATATTAAATAAAAATTTTGAAAATAATGAATATATTAATCAAGGACAAGCAATTTTAACTATAGCAGATTTAACAGATAGTTGGGTTATTGTATATATAGATATTGTAGATTTAGGAAAAGTATATCTACAGCAAAAAGTGAAGATACAAGTGGATGCATATCCTCAAGAAGTTTTCCAAGGGCAAGTAATCAATATAAATGATGAAGCTGAATTTACACCGAGAGAAACTTTGACTAAAGATGAAAGAAGTAATAAGGTTTTTGCGGTAAAAATTAAGATTTTTAATGAGAATAATAGATTAAAAGCAGGTATGATAGCGGATGTGATTTTTGATGATTAAAATAAGTAATGTAGATAAATATTTTAATGATGTAAAAATTATAGATGATTGTAATTTAGTTATAAAATCAGGAGAATTAACTATCATTGCTGGCGGTGATGGTGCTGGCAAGACTAGTTTAATAAAATTAATAGTAGGTTTATTAAATCCTGATAGAGGCTATATATTAATTGATGGAAAAATACCTTATAAAAAAAGAGCAGATATTGGTTATATGGCACAAAATTTTAGTTGGTATAGAAATCTTACAGTAGAGGAAAATGTGATACTATCTGCTAAGATGCATGGTTTTGATAGTAAACAAGCATTGATGAATTGTAATGAAATGTTAAATTTTGTGGGTTTGGATAGATTTAAACATCGTTTAGCAGAAAAATTATCTGGTGGAATGAAACAAAAATTAGCTTTAGCGGCAACTTTAGTTTATAGACCACAAATTATTTTATTAGATGAACCAACAACTGGTGTTGATCCTGTATCGCGTCAAGAATTATGGGATTTAATTCAAACGATAAATAAAGAAGATATTACAATTATTGTTGCTACTCCTTATTTTGATGAAGTGATGTATGCAAAACATATTGTTTATATGAATAAAGGTAAAATTATTTTAGATGATAAACTTGAGATTTTACAACAGAAATATAATAAACAAAATTTAGCAGATGTTTTTATCAGTTTAATTGATGAGTAAATTAATTATAATGAAGTGATGATATGGATTACGCAATTTATACAGAAAATTTAACTAAGAAATTTGGCGAGTTTATTGCAGTAAATAATGTATCTTTAAAGATAAAACAGGGCAGTATATATGGATTGTTAGGTTCAAATGGTTCTGGAAAAAGTACAACAATACGTATGTTATGTGGCATATTAAAGCCTACATCAGGAAAAATATATCTATGGCAAAATGAAAATATTACTGATGAATTGAAATTAAAGATAGGCTATATGTCGCAGAAATTTTCTTTATATCCTAGTTTAACAGTAAAAGAGAATATAAAATTTTATGCTAATTTATATGGTTTAAATGAAGAGTTGTTAAATATACGCATGCAAGAAATCATGGAAATGGCTGGTATAGTAGATAAAAAAGATTATTTGGTAAGTCAATTAAGTGGCGGATGGAAACAAAGATTAGCTTTAGGGTGTGCTATTATCCATAAACCTAAATTATTATTTTTAGATGAACCTACAAGTGGGGCAGACCCTAAAGCTAGAAAAATTTTTTGGCAAATAATAGAAGATTTAATTGAGCAAAATATAACAGTAATAGTAACTACTCATTTTATGGAAGAAGCAGAATTATGTCATAAAATAGGATTTTTGCATGCTGGAAAATTGTTAATAGAAGATACTCCTTTAAATATAAAAAAATCAGTAGCTGATGAAAATACTTCATTAAATAAAGTTTTTGCCTTATTGGTTAAACAAAAGGCGGTGAATAATGATGCATAGAATTTATGCAATATTATATAAAGAGTTTAAACAAATGCGTAGAGATACAACTATGTTAAGATTGTTGATATTGTTACCTATTATTCAAATTTTGATTTTTGGGTTAGCTATAAATACAGAAGTAAAACATATACCAACAGTTGTTTTTGATCAATGTAGGCAACAAGAAAGTAGAGAGCTCATTGATGTATTAGTGGCTACTGATTATTATGATGTGATATATTATGCTAGCAGTATAAAAGAAGTGAATGAAAAAATTAATTCTGGTGAGGCTATTGTAGGTATAATATTTCCGCCAGATATGGTGAAAAAATTTAAGCATGGAGATAATGTACCTATCCAATTGATTGTAGATGCTAGTGATAATATGTCAGCTAGCTCAGCTATAAATGTAGCTCAATTAGCCATTAATAAAAAAGCAGAGCAAATGCAATTATCTTCATTATCTTATAATCAAAATTTAGTTGTAGGTAAATATGATTTACGAATAAGAGCATGGTATAATCCTGATTTTATCAGTGCCAATTATATAATTCCTTCAATTATTGGCATAGTGTTGATGATGACTTTAATCATGGTAGCAAGTATTTCTATAGTTAGAGAAAAAGAAGAAGGAACATTAGAACAATTATTGATAAGTCCATTAAGACCAATTGAATTAATAGTTGGAAAAATAGTACCATATATTTGCGTTGGTTATATACAAATGATAATAGCAATTTGTGTAGGTTATTTTGGCTTTAATATTCCTATAAAAGGAAGTCTGATTTTATTTATATTATTGACTACAATCTTTATGTTAGCGATACTTTCTTTGGGAATATTGATATCAACAGTAGCTCAAAATCAGATGCAAGCTATGCAATTATCTTTTTTCGTATTATTGCCAAGTATTTTATTATCAGGATTTATGTTTCCACGTGTAGCTATGCCAGATTTTTTTTATTATATAAGCATGATATTGCCAATGACTCATTATGTAGAGATATCTCGTGGAATTTTTTTGAAGGGAATAGGTTTGGAATATTTATATCAACCTACATTATTTTTGATATTTTTTACAATTATAGTATTAAGCTTAAGTATTTGGAGATTTAAAAAGATATATTTAAGATGAGATAATTGAATTATTATGTAATTTATTGTATAATGATAAAAAATAAATTTTACGGAGCGATACTCAAGAGGCTGAAGAGGACGGTTTGCTAAATCGTTAGGCGGCTTCGCCGTGCGAGAGTTCGAATCTCTCTCGCTCCGCCATTTTGAAAGCATTAGCGATATCAGAAAAAATCTGATATCGCTTTTTTGTTTTATCTAGGTGCCAAATTAGGTGCCATTTTTCAGTTTTTATGTTTTGTTCCATTGTTCCGCCTGTTCCATGGAATTTGTTATTTTACAATAATATACTTTAATAATATATTCGAAAGCTATTTCTTAGTAACTTTTTTATCTTTTATTCCAAAACCTAATAAAAGATCGATTGCTTTAAAATGTTCTTCATCTAGTTTATTAATATTATTTATTAATAGATTTAAATGCTGTATCAAATAACTGAAATCACTATTTAGATTTTGCTGATTTAATTCATTTTGCATGTCAGTTAAGTATTCCTTAAAAGCATACAAAATACCAGGTTTCATCCTTCTTGAAATGGATACGATTGGAATTAGATATCCATCCCCAGGGAAAGTTAAGTTAGGGATAGTAGTAATTCCTCTTAAAAACTTTGAATCAAAATCTAAGAACTTTTCTAAGAATAAAGCCCATTTAGGAGTAATTTTTTGTGCATTATTTTTTAAACGAGAAAATTTTGATTCAGACAGGGCAAAAAGTTTTGCTATTTCACCATTTGTATTTCCTATTAAATTAATATAAATATCCGTATTTGTGTATTTTTTTGGAATAATATCAGGAAAAAGAAGACGAGTTTTTTTATAAACATTTTGTAACATTTTCCAATAATTTTTGAATGTATCACTATTGTAGAGATATAAACCATCTTTTTTTTCTTGAGCAAAGTAAATATTATTTAAATCAGAAGTACGTTGATAAATAAAGATGTCTGTATTTATTGATTGTTTACTATCCTTTAGTATAGTTATAGTATCTGAACAATCTAAATCTGTTAAAGAAAAATATCGTCTTAAACTAGAAGGTAATTCTAATATCATATCTTTGAACAATTGTGTACGATGTAATACAATACAATGTAGTGTTTCAGCTTGCTTAAATAAGTCTCTATCAACAAATCCTAAAGCAAAAATCTTTTCGGGATTTAGACTGGGTGAAAGTATATATTTTAAACGGATAATTTTATCGTAAATAGCATAAATTTGCTTTAATAATGCTTTTTTATTGTTTAAATCTGCATTTGCTGTTTGTATATCATTATTTGTTAGTATTTCTTGTTTAATTAATTCATTTATTGATTGTTTATATTGTTCTAAAGAAACATTTGTTGGTAAAATATTTGTTAATATTTTTTTTAAATAGTCTAGACGTTCATTTAAATAATTATTAGAAATAAATAATGTAGCATTTTCCTGATTTGTATAATTAAATGAATTTGTTTGATTAAGGTTTTGCATTAATAAAGTAATATCGTTGTCAAGCTTTTTTACGCATTCTATCTGTTCTATTCTAACTTTCTCTAATTCATTTGATAAGGTTTTTTCTAATTCCTCTAAAATTTCTGTTTGTAAAATTTGAAATTGTTTGCGTTGGCTAGATTGTAATAAAATTTTTTTTAGTACGTCATTTGGTATGATTAAATGATTAAAGCAATTGCTGATATCCGTGGCAATTGCATTTTTTTTCTTTTGCCATGCTTTTTTATTATGTAAAAAAGCATCTAATGTTTCATGTACCATTGCTTTTATTTTTTCTAAATAAATATCTTCGATATTTTTTACTAAATTAGTAGACATAAGTACCTCCAAAATACTTTTGCAAGTTCTTTCAAAAAAAATAAATAGGCTTGATAACTCTATTTTACCTATAAAATATGGTTTTTTGCAAATTTTTTCAACACCAAATCTATGCTCAAAATAACAAATTTTTTGATGACACATAGAAGCTTTTTCGTTATGATAAAGACACGATATCGAGAAAAAGTATTTCCGGAAAAATAGTAAAAAAGGAGATTTTGTTATGGATGATTTAATTTTAGCAAAAGATTTTATGTATACAACACGCGGCGGCAAAGAAGAAGTTTCACCTCAGAAAGTAAAAAAGGCGATTATTAATACGGAGAAAATTTGTTCTGACGGAAAGAACTTATATCTGCATAATTCCGGCTACTTTTGGGAAAGTCTGAGAGAAAACACAAACCTTCGATTGCGTCAGGTTTTATTTGAAGAAGCAGCTCAGGCTGAAATTGACAAAAGAATTTTTGATAAAATTATTGCTGACCTTATCGTAGACATTAGACTTTTAATAAAACCGGATATTTTAAATAATTCCAGATATATAAATTTCAAGAATGGATTATATGATTTATCATCAAAAAGATTTATAAATAAACCAACTCCAGATACGAAAAAATTAAAATTCAGTTATATTATTGATGCCGATTTTACTGAGGCTGGTGAAACCATTAAGCAAATGCCAACATTCGTATCGTTTATAGAAAAAACTTTTAATGCTAAACCGAATGATATTATGTTCGATTATATTTTAGAAAATATTGGATACATGATATCTTCAGTTAATAATCTGCGAAAATCTGTGGTTTTTATTGGTGCTCCGGCATCCGGAAAATCAACATTGGCTAATTTTTTAAGTTCTATAGTTTTACCGAAAAATGCTGTTTCGCATGTTAATTTTCAGGATTTAGGAGACAAATTTCGTTCATTCGACGTTGCATGTGCAAAATTAAACGTCGGAGACGAAATGAATAAAGGGCGAGCTCGTAATCTTGCTAATTTTAAATCATTGACTGCTGGAGAACCTATCGTCATTGAAAGAAAAGGTCGCGATCCAATATGGGTTAACCCGAATGTGCGCCAGCTGTATTGCACGAATAATCTACCGGATTTTGATGACGGAAATGCAATGGCTATTTTCGATAGGCTGAATTTGTTATCTTTCAGAAAAACAGTTGATGAAAAAGAACGCGATTATATGTTATCGGATAAACTCTGGAAAGAAAGAAACATCATTTTGTCGCGAGCCGTAGAAAAATTTGCAAATATATTGTCTAATAACGGATGCTTTTCTGTACCCGATGAAATAAAAATTATAAAAAACAGATATATTACACAGGAAAATTCGGTAAATGAATTTATTGATGCGTATTTAGATGAAGATAATAAAGCTAAAGGCATTAGCAGTGCGGAAATTTTTAAGTTGTATTCTACATTTTGTTATTCAAACGGTCTCAATTTAAAAACTCGCTCGGATCTGCGGGAAGGTATTTTTACAGCGTTTCCATTAGTAAAATACAAACGTACCAGGATTTCTCCTACGCAAAATGTATGGGCTTTTTGTGGATTGACATTGAAAAAAGATGAGTAGGATGAAAAAGACTGACACTGTAAAGGGGAGCTTCAATTATAGAAGCGCCCAGCTCAAAGAAAATTTCAAAAGAAAAGTTGCTTTGGAAGGAAAAACGACAACGACGGTTATCAATGATTTGATTGAAAATTATATCCAGGAGATATCTTCTTTTTCACAAGATGAAGCAGTGAAAAATGTCATAATAAAGTTATTGTTGTTAATGAATACAGATGAACTGAATAAAACAGTAATAAAGAAGGAGTTGGAACGGTTATGGGAACTAATTCGATAGTGCGGGTTATAAACACAAAGGCAACAACCGAAGAAGAGAATAAGCAGATAAGTAAAAAACATTTGGAGTATATTCTGCGAAAGGATGCTACTCATTCGGATTTATGCTGGGAAAATATGGTGGATATGAATGATGTGTTGAAAAGTTTCGGTTTTTTTGCTAAATGTGCAGGAAAAAATAACGGACGTCCATTGAAGCATATAGTGATTTCTTACGCCGTAGATGATGAGCAGGCTCGTCTTAATTGGCAGGAATATTTGGTGGTAACGAAAGAAATTGCCAAGTTCTACGGCTTGAATTATCAGATGGTAGCGGCAGTTCATGATAATATAGAAAAGCGACCGCATGCACATATCGTCATGGACTGTTTTAATGTCTCCACAGAAAAAAAGTTTTCCGAAGGTGTCAAAGATTTGGAGAAATTTAAGGACTTCATTGATGATATTTTGGAAAAACATAAAATACCTAAGTTGTTGCGGCGAAAAAATAAGATGGATACAATAGTAAAGCTGAATAATGTACAGATAGTAAGTACTAATAGCTCCTTAAAAGAAGAAACTTATTACGAAGAGCCGGATTATATTAATGAAGTGCCGTACTATCCAGAGGCAGAAATATATGTATCGGATGATTGTACGACAAATGATGAAATAAAACATTTTTTTGCTATGGATGAAAATTTTAAATCTACGACAGATAGTCTTGATGTTGGTGTGTTTGAAGAATTGGCGGCTTTCTTTATGGAAGAACCTAAGAAAAAAGAGGTCGTGTTCAGTTTTGATAAATTAATGGAGAAAAAATTATGAGTAAGAAAGTATTCATAGGTATAGTAGTACTTGACGAAAATAATGAAGTAAATAAAGCTCTCGGAGTGATGAAGGATATGCAGACTGGAGAAACAGAGCGAATAAATACGGAAAATTTATCTGATAAAGCAGTTCAAATTCTTTTAGAGCAATCTGAAAAAAAGTTAAGAAAAGAATTTCGTCATGTAGTGGAATATGTGCCACGAAAAGGTATTGAAAAATAATTATATATTATAAATTTGAGGTGAAATATATGGTTAAGTTAGAACAGCGATTGGGAATAGATAAGGTGGAAGCTGAAAAATTATATACAGTATCTGAATTGTTGCAATATATTCCACTTAGTAAGTCTGGCTTATACGGAATGCTTAAAGACTGTGAAGTTCCGTGTATAAAACTGAAAGGGCGTTCACTTTATCTGGGTAGAGATTTCTTAAAATTTCTTGAAGAGTGCAGAGAGTAGGTGATATCTTGGCAAAAAGTAGACGAGCCAATAATGAAGGTTCAATTTATTATGATGAAAAAATTCAGCGTTTTGTAGGTCAGTTTCGTTATACTGACCTACAAACAGGTGAGAGAAAACGTAAAAAAATTACGGATAAACGTAAAATTGAAGTAATTAAAAAAGGAAAAGCATTTCTTAAAGATATTGAATTGATGCGGGCAGGTAAAAAATCCACGGAAAATTTGTTGGGCGATTATATGCGTGAATGGCTGGAAAATACAGTAAAACCGACCGTTAGGCAGAAAACGTATGAACGATATGACAGTCTTTTGAGATGTTATATATTACCGACTATTGGCAATATCGCTTTAACAGATTTAACCCGCATTATGTTACAGAATTTTCTG
>OGXU01001211.1_pt1 | contig 13319 bp, 7 predicted proteins | sample 1576381 | NCBI WGS metagenome assembly OGXU01 (sample SAMEA3541544, study PRJEB24748) | human gut metagenome | biome: human gut; feature: human-associated habitat; material: faeces | place: China | collected 2012 | reverse complement strand
TAGAGGCTGTATGCCTTCAATACACGCTCCGTATTCTTTTTGGGATCTGTGTTGCGCCGAAGGGATCTGTCAAACGCCATGGAAGCCTCCTTTTGCCGCTGCCGTTATACCTGCAGGAACTTGCGGATGGCCAGCACCGAGCCGCCCGCGCCGATGACGAAGCCGGTGAGGACGAACACGCCCAGCACCCGTAAAGCCATGGGCTGGAAGGGCAGCACGGTGATCAGGGAGATGGTGTCCGAGCCGCTGATGGCGCTGCCCACCAGCACATAGATGCCCCACTGGAGGAAGAAGGCCACCACCGCACCCACCAGCCCCAGGATCAGGCCCTCAAAGACGAAAGGCCAGCGGACAAAGGCGTTGGTGGCGCCGCACATCTTCATGATGGCGATCTCCTCCCGCCGGTTGAAGGTGGCCAGCTTGATGGTGTTGGCGATGATAAACAGGGACACCACAGCCAGCATGGCCACCAGCACCGCCGCCACACCGGTGGCGATATTGCGCACCAGGACAAAGCCCTGGGCGATGTCATAGGCAGCGTTTACGTCGGCCACGCCGGTGATCTTCTGTACCTGCTCTGAGGTTGCCTTCAACTGCTTGATGTCCTGCACATGGATACGGAACCGGTCCCGAAGCACCTCGTCGGGCAGGTCGGCCAGTAGCTCGTTGTTCTCCCGGCCCGCCCGGAAGTCATCCATCGCCTCCGCCCGGGTGACAAAAGTCACCTGCGATACGTTGGGGATGGCTTCGATCTGGCTTTTGATGTCCCGTAAAAGAGCGCAATAATGCTTTTTGTCTGTTTAGTCCAGACAGTACCACATCATATACAGATATAGGAAATTTTTTGTCGATAGAACTGTATTGTGGCAGATATCCCATGCTGATTTCCTGAACTTCTTTTCCTTCATGGTAAAACCGAATATCCCCCGAAATGGGATGTAACAATCCCAAAATGATTTTTATCAGTGTTGTTTTTCCTCCTCCATTCGGTCCGATTACTCCAAGAAAATCTTTCTCGTACACAGTCAGATTAATATCTTCCAGTACTTTTTTGCGCTCGTATGCAGCGCAGATATGATTTAACTGTATAATGGATTGTTTAGTCATAAGTTTATTCGCTTAATGCTTTGGCAACAGCTATCATTTCTTCACTCCATTTGTAGCTTAAAGGGTTAATGGAAACAATTTTTACACCTGCTTCCCGGGCAATGATCTCTGCATTGCGGCTATCAAACTCTTTCTGCACAAAGACTACCCGAACGTGTCTTTCTTTACACCGTCGGATAAGTGCCTGTAAATGTGCGGGTGAAGGTTCTTTTCCTCCTTCTTCTATACTGATTTGCTCTAACCCGTAATCGCGTGCAAAATATGAAAGTGCAGGATGGTAGATAAGAAAAGCACATGTTGTATTCTGTAAGTAAGCCCGGATTTCGCGGTCTGTGCGTTCTATCTCTGATTCTAGTTTTGCAAGGTTTTCTTTGTAATAAGAAATATTTGCTGAATCTAGTTTACAGAGAGTATGAAAGATGTTTTCGGCTATGATATAGGCATTTTGAGTAGAATTCCATACATGCGGTTCTACTCCTCCGGAATGTGAATGATTTCCGTGGTGGACTTCGTCTTCCCGTATCAGTTCGATACCTTCCGACATATCAAAGAATTTAACTTCCGGAGCATTGCTTTGTAATTTTTCAGCCCAAGCTTGTTCGAATCCAATGTAACCGATACGCAGGAAGGCACAACTTTTGTTTAAAGTGACCAGTTGTTGTGGGGTAGGGTCGTATGTCTCTGGATTGCTTCCTTCGGGAACCATACTGATTACCTGAAATTTATCTCCTGCTATAATTTCCGTAAAATAACGGAGTGGTTCAATGCTTACCGTTAGGGTCATTGGCTGAGACTTTTGTTGTTGACTGCCACATGCAGCCAGCAACAAAAGGTTTAAAAGAAGAATGATATATTTTTTCATAAAATTCTGCCACTAATTGGATTTGGGCAAAGATACAAAAAAATCTTATTTGTCGGGTCTATTGTTGAGTGTGTCAGGATTCTCCTTGTATTGGGTTGGAGTAATGCCTGTATATTTTTTGAACGCAGTGCTGAAGTACCTGCTTGTAGAGAATCCTGTATGTTCGGCAATTTCAGTCATATTCAGTTCTGTTTGCCGGAGCAGTTCCATTGCTTTTTCTATGCGTAGTTTATTTACGTATTCATTGGCTCCCATACCAGTCAAAGCTTTGAGTCGGTTATATAATGATGCTCTGCTGATACCTAATTCCTGACTGATAAGATCTACATTTAGTCCTTCATTTTCCATATTTTCTATGATAACCTTATTCAGTTTAAAGATAAAGGTATCGTCTGCTGATGTAGCTGGTTTTTCTGTATCAGAAATAACGGAATGAGTGTATTTTAACTTGATTTGTTCACGCAAATAAAGTCTGTTTCGCACGTTTTCCAACAAGGAGTTTATTTCAAAAGGTTTTTCCATGTAAGCATCGGCTCCAGTTTTATATCCATCCAGGTGACTTTGCTCGTCAGTGCGTGCTGTTAGCAATATGACTTGGATGTGATTGATATTCATGTCTTCCTTAATCTTACGGCATAATTCATAACCGTTCATTTCAGGCATCATGATATCACTAATGACAATATCAGGAATCTCTTTGAGGATAATTTGAAGAGCTTCTTTTCCGTTTGAAGCGATATAAAGATTCTTAAAACTATCTTTCAAAGTCTCAATAATCATTTGTCGTATGTTTTCATTATCATCAACAAACAAACAAGAGTAGTTTTTGGTATCTATTGGATTTTGAATTGGTGTACACTCGTCATTTTCTGAAGCTGTTGTAAGGATATTTAGGTATTCACGAGGGGGACAAACTTCTGATAATTGCGGATGTATAGGTAATTCATACCAAAAACATGCACCCTTTTCAGCATTGTTGTATGCTCCTATTTTTCCTTTATGCATTTCTACCAATATTTTTGAATAAGAAAGTCCGATTCCACTTCCATATTTTTCATTTTCTCCCTGATAAAAACGTGTAAAAAGCTTATTGGTATCTACACCTTGTAGTCCGGGACCTTGATCGATAACAGAAATACGCACTGACTGTTTATCATTACTCATTTCCGTACGTAAGATAATTGTGCTACCTTCAGGGCTATGTTTGAAAGCATTGACAATCAAATTTGTAATTATAATAATGTGGCGCTCTTGGTCAAAGCTGATATCTCCTATTTCAGAAGACAGTTCATAAGCAATCGTTACATGTTTTTCTTCTTCTTCGTACTTGAAATCTTCAGCAATATCTTTAATCCATTCATTAAGTGAAAATGTCTGCAAAGTAAGTTTACTCTGTGACATTTCCATTTTCCTCAAGTTTAATACCATATTCAGCAACTCTTTCATCCGTTTAGACTGTTTAAGAATACTTCTGAGTGTTGGATATATCGGATTATCTTGTGGTAATGTTTTCATGAGTTGATTAAGCGGAGTATAAATTAATGTCAAAGGAGTACGTAGTTCGTGATTGATATTTATTAAAAAACGTACTTTTTCTTCATAAATTTTTTGTTTATGTGCTTGTAAATTAGCTTGCATACGTTCTTCTTTACGACGAAGCAAGTAAATAATGGCCGCAATAAGTAATGATGCAGCTACTAATATCCATAAAAGATTGAACCACCATGTCTGATACCATACAGGCGGGATGCTGATAGTGATGATTTTTTGTGGTGTGGTCCATGAGCCATCTTTGGTGCTACAAGAGGCAGAAATATGATAAACTCCTGGTGTCAGTGAACGTAAAATCAATTCTGGGCGTTTTGTATCAGTGATGGACTCTTCTTGTCCGTCGATATACCATCGATATATCTTTTTCCTAAAGATATTATTCTCATATGCCATAACTTTTATTGTAACCATTTTGTTATCGAAGGAAAGGTTCAGGGTATTATTATCTTCCTTGTCGATTTCAGAAAGGTAACTTTGATTGTTGCTGATAATATCTGTTAATTTGATGACAGGAGGAGTTGGTATATTGATTGTATTTATCTGTCCGTCAATATATAGCATTCCATTGATTCCACCCATATAAATATCTCCTTGTGGTGAAACCCATATAGCTTTCTTAAGAAATTCATTATCTTCGGCTCCGTCCGATTGATCCAGGGAAATGAGTTTGTTTTCTTTGTCAAGCCATACGAATAGCTCCTCATTGGTTCCTATCCATATTCGCTGGTGGTGATCACAAATGAGTGTTGTTATGTTTTTTAGTTGTGGAGCATCTATTTGTGTTTGTATTTGTGTCTGTGGATCATATCGGAAAATTTTATCTGCAAATCCTATCCAGAAAATGCCTTGTGCGTCTTTTGAAACGCATTCTATGTAATTTTTTTGTGTAGAAATATAAATTACTTCTATTTTATTAGTTTGATGGTCAATAGCATAAATGTGTTTTAAATCGTATAAATAGGTTTTCTGGCTATCGAATCCAATAGGTATAGCTTGTCCTTCGATAGAAGTCTGATTATCACTTAATTGTTGTATTCTTCCTGTGTTTAGATAATATCTGTGTATTTTAGATGAAAGAAGTAATACGGACTCGGTTTCGTCTTGATACAAATTGATTCCTTTTCTTCCATATAGTGCTATTTGATTGATAACGGTGCCGTCTTCTTTGAAAGGTCGTATTTGTCCTGTATGTTTATTAAAGAAAAATACTCCTTTTGAAAATAGAGATATGAGAAGTTCTTGTTGGGAGTATCTACATAATGATACAACTTTTTCTCCATATGTAGCAGGATAGTGCACAAATTGCTTAGTCTTTGGATTGAAACGGTTTACTCCTCCTCCGTCTGTTCCTATCCAAATTTCGTCGGAGCCTGGTTCTTGAAAAAAGCTAAGTATCGCTTTTTCACTCAGTCCATTGGTATATCCAAGTGGAACATCAGAATATGAACGTACAATGGAGTGGCGGATATTGATTAGTCCGCCTTTAACACTCCCTGCCCATGTGTCTTCTTGTCCATCACGTTGAAATAGATATTGTATAGAGTTGATGGGTAAAGAGTTTTTGTCACCTGGTAAATGCTTTAATATTGTTACAGAATCTGTTTGAGGATGAATAATGTTAATCCCTCCTCCATCTGTTCCTGCCCATATTTTTCCTTTGTGTTCACTTAGGCAAAGAATAACATTATGGCTCAGCTTCCGATTTTCTGTATTATAGGTAGCATGAATGTTTCCTTGTCTATCAAAACAGGTTATACCTCGATTATAAGAGGTAGCCCATATATTTTCATTGTGATCAATCAACACATGAGTTATTTCTCTTTCATTGGGTAACGGAGAAGGTCTTCTTTCTCCATTACGGGTATCAACTAAAGTTATACCTTGCCATTGGCTGATGCAAAGTAGGGTATGAGTATCCCATGGCATCATTTCGCAAATTAAAAATGGGGAAGGAGTTTTTATCTGCAATAATGTTTTTACTTGTTTTTCATTATAAGTATATTGGTAAAGCTTATCTTGGCCGGTTAATAAGATTTTTCCTGGTAATTTACAGAGTGCTGTAGCTTTTAATGCTTTTCCATTTTCATCTAAAACAGGAATAAAACGATCCGTATCAGGTTGATAATGTACAGTTCCATTATTTGTTAGAATCCAAAGAGTATGTAAACTGTCTTCTTCTATTTGATAAATTTCATTCCCTGGTAATGAATAAGGATTTGTATTATCATGGAAATAGCTTTTTAGTTCGTAGCCGTTGAACTTTCCCAATCCTTGTTTGCTGCTTATCCATACAAATCCGTTTTCCTCCGTATAAATATGTTGAATATAAGGAGGAAAACCTTCTGAAATAGACATTTGTTTATATAAAAACTCGTCTGCTTGTATTCTAGCTGCTATTAACAAAAAGAGTATTGAGTAAAAGAGTTGTTTACTGTGAACTTTCATAGTGTTTGCAAAAAAACTTTAGTATACAAAAGTACTAAAATTAGTGGGACCTAAACAAAAGTTTGTGTAAAATCCCCCCATAAAACATGTCTCTATTACAATGTTGAGTCATGTTTATGTTGTCTGAGGCTTCCATTATTGTCTAAAATTTGTTCAATTTTGACTATTTTGCCTGTTTTCTTATAGATAAATAAAGGTTTATTGATTTTTTGAAATAAATTATTGATTTTAAAACATGGAAGCAGGTTTAATCTCTCATCTTTGCAGCAATTAAAAAAATAGAGTTAGCAAAACCGCGGTATTAAAAACATTTATTAACTTTAAAACTATGAAACAAATACGATTTAAGGTACATTCTATTTGTGTCTTTTTGATGTTCTTGTTAATGATTCCGTTTGGAGCTTTTGCTCAACAAGGAATGGTGACAGGACAAGTTGTTGACGAAAAAGGTGAAAGTGTAATTGGTGCTACTGTACAAATAAAAGGAACTTCAGATGGTACTATTACTGATTTTGATGGTAATTTTTCTTTGAAAGCAAAAGTGGGTAATACACTTGTTGTTTCTTATGTGGGTTATTCTACTCAGGAAGTAAAGATATCTAAGCAGACAGGCAATCGCATTGTTTTAAAAGAAGATGCAGAAGTTCTTGACGAAGTTGTTGTCGTTGGTTATGGTACAGCTCGTAAAGGTGACTTGACCGGTGCTTTGACCACGATGAAACCTGATGCTAATGATGCAGCAAAAGCAACTTCTCTTGATAATCTTTTGTCAGGTAAGGTTGCCGGACTGGTTGTTAGCTCTTCTTCAGCAATGGCAGGTTCAGCTTCTTCTATTACAATTCGTGGAGCAAGTTCTTTGCGTGGTGATAACCAGCCGTTGTATGTTATCGATAATGTACCACAAGCATCTGCCGGTGAGTTTGCCTCTTCAGGAATTAGCGGTGACTTCCAGATCAATCAGGATCCGTTGGCTTCATTAAACCCTTCTGATATTGAAGATATTACTATTTTGAAAGATGCATCTTCTACAGCTATTTATGGTTCTCGTGGTGCGAATGGTGTTATTTTGATTACAACAAAGAAAGGTAAACAAGGTAAAGCTAAAGTAAATGTATCAGCTAACTTTACCATAGCTGAACCTTCTAAACTTTTGGAAATGACCAATTTGTATGAGCATGCAGCTTATATTAATTCGCGTGTGTCAAATGGTCAATACCCATTTTATGTGGTAGGTGATGAGGTTAGATATGTATTCAATGATGCTTTGGCTAATTATGATCCTAATAATCCTGCAACTTATCATATTATCAATTACCGTAACTGGCAGAAAGAAATTTATACATCTGCTTTCTCTCAGAATTATTCTTTGTCTGTTAGTGGTGGTACAGATAAAACTACTTATTATATCTCAGCTAATTTTAAAGATATAAATGGTACAGTCAAGCAAACAGGTTTGAAACAAGGAGATTTGCGTGCCAATATCGGTATGGATTTATCAAAGAGCGTACATTTGAATATGACATTGAGCGGTTCTTTACGTCAAAATAACATGATGGCTGGTGGTAGTACATTAGGAGGTTCTACAACAGCTATTTCTCGTACAGCTCTCGATTATGCACCATTTGAAATGCCGGATGGAGACCCTTCATTCAGCTCTGAAAATAAAACTACTATATTTAGCTGGTTGAATGATTATGAAGATATAGCAAATGACAAGACATTTAATGCTTCAATGGATTTGTCATGGAATATTATGAAAGGCTTACGCTATAACTTGCGTGTAGGTGGAAATTTGAATATAAATGACCGTAAGCGCTGGTATGGTTTACAGCTGTATCAAGGAATGAATAACAATGGTTATTTAGCATTGACAGACTTAAATAAGAGTAATGTTTCTATTGAAAATGTATTAAACTATAATACAAAATTAGGATCTGTTGCTACTTTAGATGCTACAGTTGGTGTTACTTACGATGATTATAACTTCTTGAATGAAAATACCAATGGTAGTCAGTTCACAATGTTCGATTTAAGAGAGAACGGGCTTCACATGGCTGGTAATGTGCAACATTTGGCTCCGATTCAGAAAGATTATCAATTGTTGTCTTATCTTGGTCGTATCAACTTAACATTCTTAGATAAATATTTGATTACAGCTTCTCTGCGTGCCGATGGTTCTAGTAAGTTTGGTAAAGGAAACCGTTGGGGATATTTCCCTTCAGCTTCTGTTGCATGGCGTATGGAGCAAGAGGAATTCCTGAAAGAAGTAGATTGGTTGAATCAGTTGAAAGTTCGTGTAAGCTATGGTGTGACTGGTAACCAAAGTATTGATCCATATTCTACATTCTCAATGTACGGCTCAGACGGTAACTATCATTATGGTAATGGAAATGGAGAACAAGAGTCTGTATTACAGATTACTAATTTGCCTAATGATGGTTTAACTTGGGAGAAAACAGCTTCTTGGAATGCTGGTCTTGATTTTAGCTTGTTGCGTTCACGCTTGAGTGGTACATTCGATTTCTATGTAAAACGAACTAATGACTTGCTTATTTCACGTTCTCTTCCAGGATCTGCTGGATTTGGATCTACTTATTATAATCAAGGTTCGTTAGATAATAAAGGTGTAGAATTCTCTTTGACTGCTCAGGTAATTGATACTAAAGATTGGAAATGGAGCATTACTGGTAATATTGGAAAGAATAAGAGTAAAATTGTAAATCTTGGTTTGTTGCCAACAGATTTTGGATGTTTGGGTGAACGTATCGGTTATTATGGTAACTCACTGGGTGACCATTTTGGTGTAGGACATGTGTTCTTGCAGGGTGAAGCTCCGGGATTATTCTTGGGATATGTTACACAAGGTATTGTACAGCCAGAAGATATTACAGATCAAGGTGTGAAGTTTATTAAAGACGATGGAACTATCGGATATTATAAAGATGTAAATGGAAGTATTCCTGCTGCTGGTGATATCAAGTTTGTTGATAAAGATGGAAATGGTTCAGTTAATACTTCAGACCGAGATATCATAGGTAATCCAAATCCTGGATTTACATATGGTTTCCAGACATCTTTGTCATGGAAAGGACTGACTCTGAGTGCTGCATTTAATGGTGTACAAGACCGCGATGTTATTAATGTAAACAACCGTTACATCAATACTCCGGGACAAAAAGCTGGTACTGTATCAAAGAAAGCTTTTGAAGGTATGTGGACACCTGAAAACCATTCAAACCTTTATCCTTCTTCTAATTTTATTGTACAGAACATGGTAATGGACCGTTATGTAGAAGATGCTAGTTACTTGAGATGTTCTGATATAACATTAAATTATGCACTTCCTACAGCATGGATGAAGAAAATCGGTTTCCAGAATACATCAATTTTTGCTTCTGTAAAGAATGCGTTTGTAATCACAGATTATAGTGGATATGATCCTGAAGTAAATAGTTTTGCATTTGATGGATTACGTCCAGGCGTAGATATGAGTTCTTATCCTACTCCTCGCCAGTTTGTATTTGGATTGAACGTGACATTCTAATAATTGCATTTTAATAAAGTATATATTATGAAACTATATAAATATTTGATATTATCAATTGTAGCGGCTTCCAGCTTTTCTTCTTGTTTGGATGAAGAACCGTTATATTCACAGAATAATACTGTGGTCTTTTCTTCTGACTCTGGTGCAGAATTAGCTTTGTTGGGATGTTATGCCTATATGACTTCTACATCTGCTTACGGCCAGCATTTTCAGGAAATACCAGTTAGTGGTGCAGGATTTTCCTGGTCACAACGTAATGGTAGTGATGGTATTGTGAGTCTACAATCTTTATCAAGTGATGGATTGATTTCTACAACTTGGAACGGAATGTATAAAGTGATCTCTGAAACTAATGCTTTTCTGGAGAATTTGGATGCAAGTGGTCTGAGTGCTGAGACTAAAAATCAGTTTGGAGGAGAAGCAAAATTTCTTCGTGCATTGGCTTATTATAATCTTGTATCGCTTTGGGGAGATGTGCCCTTGAAAACAGTGGCTTCTACTTCAGAAGGTATTTCAATGCCTCGTACTCCGAAAGAACAAGTGTTGGGTCAGGTTGTACAGGATTTGAATGATGCTTTGACTATTAAGGAAACTTCTGATGTTGGCCGTATTAATTCTTGGGCAGTAAAAGCTTTTTTGGGAAAGGTTTACTATAAAATGGCAAAGCTTGGTATAAATACCAATGAGAATTTGAAAAATGCAAAAGATATGTTCGATGCTGTTTATAATAAGCATGTATACGAATTGGAAAAGAACTTTGCCGATTTGTTTGGTGACTGGGTAACGACTTCGAAAGAATCTATTTTCCAGTTGAACTTTGCTTTGAATTCTCCTTCTTGTTTCAATCGTGCCAGCAATCGTTTTTCGCCTACAGGTTCAACACCGGGTGTATGCTGGAGTACATACCGTGCAACAAAAGCAGCCTATGATATGCACCAGGGAACTTATCCGGGCGATCCACGTATAGCTGCTACATTCTTGACTGTACATAGAAACCGTGGCGGAAATAATAAGCCAGAACCTAAAGCTCAGGTAGGTGATCAACCATCTGCAAATGATTCGGTATATTATTATCCTTATTTTACTTATACAGTTCAGACAGGTAAAAAAATGGTGAATGGAAAGGAAGTGGCTGTATATGATTCTATTTATAAAAATGGAAAAGCTGTTGCTGTAAAACAGTATGTAGGTCGATTGCCTTATGAGAAGTTTAAAGATCCAACAAATCCTGATTTAAATTATTTGAATAATTTGAATGAAGAAGATGGTAAGACTCCACAAGAAAAAGCATATATCAAAGCTTTGAAGGGTATACAGAAAAAATATGCGGAGAGCGGTAACCAGAATGCATGGCCTGCACATATGAAACTGTATGATGCCAATCAGCAGGGAACTTCTTCTCATAAGAACTTAATGGTATATCGTTATGCTGAGATGCTATTGCTTATGGCAGATGTGTATAATGAACTTGATAATACTTCGAAAGCTATTGAATTGGTAGAAGAAGTATTGAAACGTGCACGTGAGTCTGCTGGAGGTAATGGAGTTGAACCTAAAGCATGGTCTAAGCAGTTGACTAAAGAGGAAGTCAGTGAAAAGATTTATTTCGAGTTCTTATTTGAGTTGGATGGAGAACCCTCTATGTATGAATTGCTTCGCGTAAAAGGAACAGAATATTTGAAGAAAGCTTTGCAGTATCATAATAATCATGAATTAACTAAAGTTTCAGATGCATATTATAAGAGTGCTGCTCAAAAATGGACCGATCGACTTTATAATGAAGGAAATCTGACCGAAGACTTCTTGAAGAAGAATTTACTGTTGCCAATTCCTGATACAGAAAGAGATGCCAACCCAGGTATTACAGATAATAATTTTGGCTATTGATAAAATAGCTCATTTTTAGAATTTGTTTATACAGATTTCTGAAAGCCTGCATAATTACATTTTCATTATGATTCTTATGTAATTGTGCAGGCTTATTTAATAAGATTTTGGACCTATATAGATTTTTATTCGAATGTTCTGGAATCTGTTAGCATATATATTGACTTCATATATTATATAGATCATATGAAAAACCTGAATTTATTTTATTCGATGGCCGGATTGAGTGCTTTGGCCGCAACGCTTCCTTCCTGCCAACAGAATAAGTCGGAAGCAAATAAACCTTATAACATTGTTTATATCATGACTGATGATCATACGGCTCAGATGATGAGTTGCTATGACACTCGGTACATAGAAACGCCTAACTTGGACCGTATTGCTGCCGATGGAGTACGTTTTACGAATAGTTTTGTCGCAAATTCGTTGAGTGGTCCGAGTCGCGCTTGTATGATTACGGGTAAGCATTCGTGTGGAAATAAGTTTTATGATAATACGACTTGTGTCTTTGATAGTGCTCAACAGACGTTTCCTAAATTGCTTCAGAAGGCAGGTTATCAAACAGCTTTAATTGGTAAATGGCATTTGGAAAGTCTGCCTAGCGGGTTTGATTATTGGGAAATATTGCCTGGACAGGGTGATTATTATAATCCGGATTTTATAACTCAGAATAATGATACCATTCAGAAACATGGGTATATAACTAATCTGATAACGGATGACGCAATAGATTGGATGGAAAATAAACGTGATAGAAATAAACCTTTCTGTCTGATGATTCATCATAAAGCGATTCACCGAAATTGGATGGCAGACACATGTAATCTGGCATTGTATGAAGACAAAACTTTCCCACTTCCAGAAACATTCTTTGATGATTATGAAGGTCGTCCGGCTGCTGCAGCCCAAGAAATGAGTATCGTAAAAGATATGGATATGATTTACGATCTTAAAATGCTACGTCCGGATAAAGACTCAAGGCTGAAAACACTGTATGAGTCGTTCTTAGGTCGTATGGATAAGGAGCAGAGAGCTGCATGGGATAAATTCTACGGCCCGATTATTGAAGATTTCTATCAGAAAAATCCTCAGGGAAAAGAACTGGCAAATTGGAAATTTCAACGCTATATGCGTGACTATATGAAAACAGTTAAATCATTAGATGATAATGTTGGTCGCGTTCTAGACTATTTAAAAGAAAAAGGCCTGTTAGATAACACACTGGTAGTCTATACTTCTGATCAAGGATTTTATATGGGTGAACATGGATGGTTTGACAAACGTTTCATGTATGAAGAATCTATGCATACCCCTTTAATTATGCGTTTGCCGAAAGGATTTGACCGTAGAGGAGATATTACAGAAATGGTTCAGAATATTGATTATGCACCTACATTCCTGGAGTTGGCGGGAGTAGAAGTACCTGAAGATATGCATGGAATTTCGTTATTGCCTTTGTTGAAAGGGGGGCATCCTACTGACTGGCGTACGGCATTGTATTATCATTTTTATGAATATCCGGCAGAGCATATGGTAAAACGCCATTATGGAATTCGTACGAATAAGTATAAGTTGATCCATTTTTATAATGACATAGATGAATGGGAACTTTATGATTTACAGAAAGACCCCAATGAGTTGCATAATTTGTATGGTCAAAGTGAATACGATTCGATTGTAAACAATTTGAAGAAACAAATGCTGGAGTTACAGGAAGAATATAATGACCCTGTACGTTTTTCTCCAGACCGTGATAAACAATAATAAGAATAATAATATGATGATGAACATATATTTTCAATCGAAGAGATGGATGGTGGCTTGTATGGCAACTTTAATATTAAGTTTGTCTGGCTGTCATTCTTTACCCTTAATTCCGCAACACTATTATAAAATATTTTTTTTAAGTACCTGAGCAAC
>OGXU01001205.1_pt1 | contig 13347 bp, 8 predicted proteins | sample 1576381 | NCBI WGS metagenome assembly OGXU01 (sample SAMEA3541544, study PRJEB24748) | human gut metagenome | biome: human gut; feature: human-associated habitat; material: faeces | place: China | collected 2012 | reverse complement strand
CCATGAATGACGGGCACAATACATGCTAAGAGGAACGGATATATCGGCCAGTCTGGCTATTTCTTTCAGGTTCCGGTTTATTCCAGACATGACATTCCTGTAATGCTTATGCGTATCCTTAAAAGGATATTTCAATACCGGCAAAAGATAAGGACTGAGACTGTCTTCCGGGTATTTGCCGACAATCTCCTGCATGCATTTTTCCCACCTGATAACCAGCTGCTGCCCGGTCTTTCGTCTGCGATACGATAAAAACCCGTTCTGAAGATCTTTCTTTTTTAGGTGAGCCATATCTATGAACGACATGCCACGGGTATAGAAGCTGAACAGGAACATGTCCCTTGCAAATTCCAGATTAGGCTGTAAGGACAAATCCAGATTCTTCATACGCTTGATGGCGGATAAGGGAACGGCACGCTTGACGGTCTTGTCCACTCCCGTATAGACATGCCTGAAAGGATTGCGCTGTTCCATCAGTCCCTTTTCCAGAGCACGGTTATATACCGCCCGAAGGATACGCATATAGAATGAACTGGTATTCCGTACGGCACCTTTTCCATGAAGGTAGGCTTCATAAAGCTGCATCAGGTCCGAATCGATTTCGGACAGCAGAACATCCCTGTCCCCTCTGAACTGCATGAAACTTTTCAGAGTGCAGGAATAATTTTCAGCTGTGCGTATCTTGCCCATCTGTTTGAGACGGGCTATGATGCCTTGCATGAAGTTGAAAAGCGACTGTCCCTCTGTATTGCTTTGAAAAGAAGCGACAATATCATCTACTGTATATGTTCCTTTCCGATTTTCCAATTGGTGGACAATCATGTCCAGCCGCTTCACGTCCCATTCCATGCGTTCCTGCAAGGAAAGAAGCAGATTGCTTCGCTCCGAACTACCGACTATGATACAGCTCTCAGCTTCATTCCATTCATCCGTAAATATCCGGTAATCCGTCTTTAGCTGACGGATTACACGGTTCTGAATAATCTGATAATAAATGATACCTTCCTTTCCCTCTATAGTGGAAGGTCTGAATTTTACTTTCACACTGGCCATATCAATCGGATTCAGATTTTACCTGTAATTTAAGTTTCTCCTGCATCAGGCTGTCGGAAACAGCTTTCAGCTCGTTTTCGTACCCGTCGGCCTGTTTTCTGACCCATTCGATGGCCTTCTTGTCACGATGGATGTCAAAAACCTTGTTCAGCCAGAGAATATCTTCCGGAGTACACCCGCTCCAGGAACGGATGGCGCGGAACTTCAGGGCGTCGTCTGCATATTGCCGGTTGAACTGCCAAAGTCTGATATTTCCCCATAAGGACAGGCTGCATACCACGCCCATTCCGACTAAAAGAGAAAATACTCTGCTTGACCTGAGGTCAAAACTATGCCGGTGAATATGCCTTACGCATGTCGGGATCACTTCTTCTGCCTGTCTGCCAGTTGGTGTTCCTGTCTTCTGTTCCAGCTTCCCGTTTATCATCTCAATCTTGTTCTTGATTTCTTCAAACAAAACATATACATTGTCTTTTTCCATACTTTACCATCTTATTTTACGTTGTTTTTTCTTTTTCTTCTTTCTCAAATAATCGTCCGGATAACCTTCTGGTTGTTCCGTTTGCGGGTTCGGTGTGAACAGACCTAAAGAACCGCTGTATAATTCACTGCCATGCGATTCCTGTTGCCATGTCGGTTCACTCTGAACAGCTACCTGTCTTTGGGTTTCCGAATGTGACGGTGTCTTTAACGCGGCATCTATCTTGGAATAGCTGAACTGTCTGTCAATCTTGGAACCGCTGAAGGAATAGCCGTTCATGATGAACACGATACCCTGTACTTCATCGGATTTTCCCTTGTATTTGAACCGTACATCCACTCCCTTTTCGTTTAATCCGGCAATCAGCTCCTTCCAGTTTCCGGCCTTTCTGACTTCCGTTTTTAAGCAGACTGTAAAGTTCATACTTTGTCTTGTCCGGCTCCCTTAAGCGTTCAGTCTTGACATGATCCTTACCTCTGGCCATGTACAGCCCATATTTCAAGGTCAGTTCCTTGCAGATGTGTGCACTCCGTAACCACTCGTTTTTGTCGGATATGGTCCTGCCATCATTGTCTATCCGGTTGTAGGCGATATGTATATGAGGATGTTCCTTGTCGAAATGTCTGGCTATAAAGAATTGTGTGTTCCTTATGCCCATCCGTCCCATGTATTCCAAAGCTATTTCTGCCATAATCTGGCTAGTCAGCCTGCTTTCATCCTCTTTGGAAAATCCCAGTGCAATGTGTCCGACCGGTCTGGATACTTTCGGATTCATTCCGGCCTGTGCTTCGAAAGCCTTTGTTATTGTGTCAACATCCTCAATAAACAAGCCGGCATGTGCGATAATCCTAGCACCCTTTTTACTGTCAATGATATAGCCGGTAACCTCACGGAATCCGCTTCCCTTTACAATCTTCGCAATCATAGCAGGATATGGTTCATCAGTTCTTCGATTCTTGCCACCTGTACACGGCATTCCAGCTTTGCCGTATCGAATCCTCCGGTATTTGCCTTATGAGCCAGCTGGTTCAGATTGTTCGCCATACCGCATAGCTTACGGATATAGTCGGAATGTTCCGCGTAAGTCTTTGCCGTACATATCCCTTACGGAAACATTCTCTCAGGTATTCGCTTGCCGATATGCCTGCGCTTCTTGCCCTGCTTTTCTGTGCATAGTAATCCGGTGTCGCCAGTTTCACGATAACACGGTATTTCAGTTTGTCGGTCGTACTCTTGGGAGGACGGACACCCTTGTTGTTTCTTTTTGTATTCTGTTTCTTTTCCATCTGTTGACTATTGTATAAAATGAATGTACTGATTAGACCAGCGGGATGAACCTCTCACTGCGTCCAGTAGTGGGAGCAAGCGATTTCTGTCTGCCCGAAACACAAACTTGCCCCACTAAAAACTAGAATCCCGCTATCTTGAGCACCTCTGAATATGCTCCCTATAAATTCGGAAGAAATAATACCGTTGTTGGTATCATCTTATGGAGGGGACAGGCCTGTTTTTCCGTTTCTGTTCATCATGTATTTTCTTATTTTGTTTGCCATATTCCGATATATCTCGGAATGAATTGTCTGGCAAAAAAAAATATAAGTTTCCAATAGTCAAACAGTTGGTCGGGATGTGACAACAATGCGGACTATTGCAGTTTGCATGCAGAGCAATCGGTGTGGAATGCGGCATTTTTCCTGTTTGAAGAAACAATGAATCGGGGACTCAAACAGTTACTGATTCATTGACTTGAATATTTACTGACTTAATGTCGTATTGTCGTACTCCCTGTGTTTCAATGGTTATGCCCTATAATAAGCCCTGAAAAGGTAACTGAGCGAAATTATGCCCCTTCAGGGCGTATATAGGTGAGAGAAATGCCTGAAACGTAGGACGCCGCCCTACGCTGTAAAATTAAAGGCTTTCAGCCAAAATTCATATAGGAATATAGCTTTTTCTGCTCCAAGAGATATTACATTTACGCATGCAATTTGTAAGCAAAGCACATTACTCATACCCTATTCTACTATATAAAACAATAAAAATACTATTTAACACAATAATATTTGCTTACATAATGTTAGTTTATATCTTTGCGATATAATAATAACAACTAAATATTAATGCCTTATGGAAAATATCAAAAATACAAGAACAGAACATGATTTGCTGGGAACAAGAGAACTTCCGGCAGACGCACTATATGGAATACAGACACTGAGAGGTATTGAAAATTTCTCAATAAGTAAGTTCAAATTGCAGGATTATCCTCTTTTCATTCACGGACTGGCATATACAAAACTTGCTGCTGCAAAAGCTAACAACGCTTTAGGTTTAGTTAGCGACGAACAACTGAAAAGCATCGAAGCTGCATGTAAAGATATTCTCGACGGAAAATATCACGACCAGTTCCAGGTGGATATGATTCAAGGTGGAGCCGGAACAAGTACCAATATGAATGCCAACGAAGTAATTGCTAACATAGCATTATTGCATCTTGGAAAGAAAGCTGGAGAATATGAATTCTGCTCACCTCACGACACAATAAACCGCTCGCAGTCAACCAACGATGCTTATCCAACAGCTATCCACATGGGACTTTACGCAAGCCATCTTAAATTCTTACCGCATCTTGAAGCTTTGATTGAAGCTTTACAGAAAAAAGGTGATGAATTTGCTCACATTATAAAGATGGGACGCACACAGCTGGAAGATGCCGTGCCGATGACACTTGGACAAACTTTCTATGGTTTTGCAAGTATCCTGAGAAATGAAATAAAACATCTTAACGAAGCTGCGGCAGATTTCCTTGTTGTGAATATGGGTTCAACAGCCATTGGTACAGGAATATGTTCCGAACCGGGTTATGCTGAAAAGACTATCGAAGCATTGAAGGAAATAACAGGTTGGGAAGTAAGTCTTGCCGATGATTGGGTAGGCGCGACTTCCGATACTTCATGTATGGTGGGTTATATGTCTGCACTGAAAAGAGTAGCTGTTAAAATTAATAAGATATGTAATGACTTGAGATTGCTTGCCAGCGGTCCGCGTTGCGGATTCGGAGAGATAAATCTTCCTGCACGTCAGCCGGGTTCATCAATCATGCCGGGAAAAGTAAATCCGGTAATACCTGAAGTTATGAGCCAGATTGCTTTCAAAGTCATGGGAAATGAACTTTGTGTAACTATGGCAGGCGAAGCATCACAAATGGAGCTCAACGCTATGGAGCCGATAATGGCACAATGCTGTTTCGAATCTATTGATTTATTGATAAACGGTTTCGATACTTTGCGTACATTGTGTATCGACGGAATCACCGCAAACGAAGAAGCTTGCCGCAATGAAGTTAAGCGCAGTATCGGTGTTGTAACAGCTCTGAATCCGTATATTGGTTATGATCACTCAACATATATTGCAAAGAAAGCAATGGAAACAGGACGAAGCGTTTACGACCTTGTTCTTGAAGAAGGAATTCTTACTCAGGAAGATTTGGATACAATCCTTGATCCTAAGAATATGATTAAGCCGGTGAAGCTGGATATAAAGGCTAGAAAATGAACTGAAATTAATCCTGACAAGCACGGAAATATTTTGGCTGAAAGCCTTAAATTATATAGTACAGGCCAATGCCCTGTATTTCAGGGCGTATTTGGTATGGGGTATTCAAAACGTAGGGCACTGCCCTACGTTGTAAAATTAAAGGCTTTCAGCCAAAATTCATAATTGAAACATGTAAAGATCCGTCAAAAGAGTGTTTTGAAGGCGGAGATTTTAATAAAGACATAAATGATGAGGTTTATATTATCAGCACTTAAATCCGGTTATGACATTCAAAACATTGTAGTGATTAGTTCTGATAATAACTTATTATTAAAAGCAAAAGAGAATGGTCTGGTACATAGAAAGATGCCAGAAACATACCTTATTAAAGAAGAACTATCAGAAGAAGAGAAAGAAATCAAAGCAGGAATTGGAGCAATATAAAAATAGACAGCCTAAACCTGCTATTAGATTTAGTAATAGTGAATCTCGTATCTTTTATTTTATAATGCCATTTTGCAATCATCCCCAGCATAATTGAAAATCACATCTTGGTCAAGTTCTGCTACAATTTTGCTACAGATACAAGTTTCAAATCAAATTGTTATTTCAAAAAGATAAATGAAAATGACTATCAATACGAAAAAATGACAATTGATATGAATATGGAGAAAGTGATACGCTTTAAAACAATGACCGAATACTGCTACCTGTATCCTGATAAAATAATAATGACCTCAAACGGCAATCCAGAAAAGGTTAATTCAAGAAAGAGGAACAAACGCTACGAAAACACATGGTTCTCTATACCATAACCGGGCTACTACTCGCATGGCTGACCTATATGAACAAAGATCACCTACCATGTGTCTTTGGCTATGCCTGACAAGCGCATGGTTATTGTTCTATGTCCTGAGAATCATCATTCTCAAAGTATCAAGTACAGCGATAATAGAACGGGACAAGAGACGTTCAGTCCGCCTCAAGAAAGGAGTAAGATACCTGACACGCTCCCAACTTATTGACTTGCTTAGTTCTTATTTTGGATATAATGTAAAGCTTTTTCCATCACAACATCTTTACCTTTCAAGACTTCTTGCAAAGTGGGTATAACTTCTATATCTGGAATAATTCCTTTTTCAACAAAAGGTTTCATACTGTATGGGAATAGTGGCCTAAGTGTGCATATACGTGCTACAGCACCATGAGGTAGCTCGATAACAAGTGGAGCTCCCGTGGAGCCGGCAGTTTCTTCTCCAATCAGAACAGGCCTGTTGGGCATCTCATAAATATTTATAAGAAAGTCTTCACATGCAGAAAAACTATTGTTATCAATCAATATGGCAACAGGACAACTCAAGACCTTTATTCCTTGTGGTTTCGTTATTAGTTCAGGAGGTTCATTCTTATAAGCTTTATACAAATAAAAATCTTCATATTCTTTTCTATAATTACCTTGTGAGCGGCCATAACCAGAGTTTATTCTTGTCTGAGCGCCAAAAGAACGTATTGTATCGGCTTGTGTAAGGTACATCTGTAGCCTCCATGCCACATCAGTCCTTCCACCTCCATTTCCTCTCAAGTCAATGATTACCCCACGACATTGACGTGCATTGATTTCGGCCATAGCCTTATCTATGTCATTGCATACTGACTCGGGTATGAAACGGCGAATATTCAAAAAGGCAATATCATCTTTCCAATTTAATGTTACAGCCTTGCTAGTATAAAAAGAATACTCGTCTTCAGGCAACCATACATCGTCATTTTTGCGAATAGCTTCCCCATTGCGTACGATATTAAAAGTCTTCATTTTACCATCCCTGCATATTGCTTTTCCACAGATGGAACTGCCTTCCAAACCATTTAACAATAAACGACCAGCCTGATTCAACCTATATTTCAATGTCGAACCTGTGAGGTATGGCAACACAAATTTTTCCACATATTGCTCTGTAGGCAATCCGTCAATCTCTACAATTTCGGCACCAAGCAAGTCTGGATCAGAATAAGGACAATCCTTTTTATATTTAATGAAATAATATTTCCCGCCAATATATTTCGTTCCGTAATTAGGATAGTCCGTTTCTTCATAACCTGAATCCGGGTAATCAAATAAGTTGGTATGAGCATCATTAAAACGATTTAAAAAGCAATCAAGCTCTTTATAATACGAAACGTCGTCTTTAGTGTCTATTACGCGTTTCATCGTTTCTCGGTAAAGGCTATCTAAATCAAACCCCAGACGGTCTATATTTACAAAATTATATTTAAGTTCTGACCAAAGAAGACTCAATCCATAAATTTTATCTTCCAATGTGTTTATTGATTTTATCTGGGATTGCGCCTGAATCGAAACTGGTAATATAACAAATGACAGCAAAAATAATAAACTCTTTCCCTTCTTTATAAAAATCGTGAATTTATCAATCATAGTTCATAAAATAGATTGTCAGTGTATTTAATTACAAAGTTATTACTTTTTTCTATGCCTAAAGGAAAGACTCTTATATTTTTGCCCGTCAATTAAATATTGTGGTTCACGACCTCACCACTTTCCTTTCTATTTTTATAAATACTTACCTATGTTCCAATTTTCACAAGATAATGATAATAATGGACATATTTCTCCCGCTATTACAGAAGTACAAATCGAATGCAGAAAGAAGATGAATACCATATTTACGGCTTATCTAAAGGTTTTATGACTTATCCAGCAATTTTATGACCTGACTATAGAATATTTGTCTGCTAAAAGTATGCTTTGCTCATTATTAGGTTTTATTGTTTGGCGACAAAAATTTAACGAAAATGGGCTGCAAAATTTTATCTGATAGCTATACAAGAAAAATATATCCTTTTCCGTATCTTTATCAAACATAAAAATACATAGAGTATTGCCAGTTTTCAAAGACAAACCTATTCGAAATTAGAGTTAATCATTGTCAATAACGGCTCTACTTAAGATACAGAAATATATCCGATTACCAGTACTAAGCAATAGCACTCTATCAATCAACTTTATAACAGAAAAGTTATGAGTATTATTTACTCCCAAATGATTATTATGAGAATGCACATTTGAAAATACTAATAGATATATCATTATGAAACGCCTATTTTTGTTATCCTGTTCGCGATAGCAACAACTAACTATACATAACTTCACAGCAGAATGCAGTCTTACCGTGAACTACTGAAACATCCAGATAGCAAGAAGAAGCAAATGGCTTATTTCAAGGCTTTCCCCAATACATGACGGAATATAACCTATCAGTTTATTCCGAATGATAAAAAAGGAAATCCCCATACGTTGTAGGTCACAAGCATATGCATGCTTTTGAATATAAACTAAATCTTCATTCCGAATTCTTTATATTACAAGAAAACTGGTGAGCATTATAATCGGAGCAAGAATAGATTTGATGCAGCCAATTATCTAAAAGACCGGCATCCTGAAGACGCGCAAATAATGAAGGATGCTTTCAAATATTTTTATAATGGGGTAAACTTTTTCTCTGTCAGCTATTTGAATGCTGAGTGAGGGTGAAATGGATTTGTAATAATTGCGAGAAGATGTGTCAATACTTAATTTTAGAGAAGAGAATTTTCAAATTAAAATTAGACATATTAAAAACAAAATAAAGAATTATACCATCACTCAAAATAATTTAACTCCGGAAGTTAGATAAAAAACTTTCGGGATAACTTTACCGCAATAATTTCATATATCAAAAAGGCAACCAAACAACCAATTGAGTATCAAATCTGTCAAATTAATCTGTTTTCTCTATCAGCATATTCTGAAGATTTTCGTCAAATAGAACGCAATGTTAATGTCAACTTCGTTTGTAACTATTCATATTGTAATCTAATATTCTCCAACAGTTAAATAAGTGTACTTATATTAAGAATTAAAAGCATCCAAACACCTTGATATTTCATCAAAAACATCCTGATAAGTTGACAAAAACGTCCTGTTGTTTTATTTAAAACCCCAGCATATCTTATTTTAAAATAGAAATCAAACTAGAATTTAAGATTTCTCAATCTAATTTCAGCTTCAGACAGTCCATTCAAAAACTATCATTATGCAATAAGAAAAACACCATCTATACCAAACATGCTATTGTTCATACTATATTTAAGGGCAGATATTCGTATATAATTAAGAATACCTTTCATCGCAAACTTGCTTACATGTATAAGAATAACAAATCTATAATAAATATGATATCCCCTACTGATTTTACGATTGTAGAGAAGTTTAAATTTCATTTTGACAAAAAGTAAATTTTATATCATGACCTTTCAAATGTATATCCCCTATTAAAATCACATCATAAGATTAACATTAAAGCCATTTTCTCATCCGAATATCCATTTTGAATATTTCGGAGCAAACTTGTAACAAGCAGAAACAAATACCCAGCAAATAACAAAAACAATAACGGCTGTAACAGGAATACGTAAAAATACCGGAATCGCTAAGGCATCAGCTATAGCATATCCAAGCCCTACAATAAAATAATGTATCATATAAATTCCCAGGCCGCATTTTGTAATATTCTCAAGCATAAGAATCATTCTTTTTGACTTTACTCTGACTTTACGTATAACAAGAAAAAATGCTAATGTCATTAAAGCGACATTAGGAGAACAGTATAAAAAGAATAATTCCATTTCCTGCTCCGAACATTCCGGATTAGCTGTCATCGTTTTAAAGCCTATATATGTAGCAATATATCCTATAGCGAACACAGGTAAGCTTAAAATAATTGTCTTACACCATTTCCATTCCTTTACATCATTGACAAGATAATTTCCAAGTAGTAAATACCCGTTGAATCCTGCAAAATAATAAAGTGTACCAAATGTATTCCAAGCACTAACACCTAAAAGGTTGGGCGAAAAAAAAGAATAAGCATAAGGTAAGAAAAGAGAAAAAGACCAAAACATCAAAAAAATCTTTTTCTGCCTAACCGTTGCCTGTTCCACCCAAAAAGAGAAGAACGGCATATATAGATAAAGCCCTATCAACATATATAAATACCACATCGGTACTGTATAAACATTGAATTGGAAAGGAATAAGAGCTATATTTTTGATTGCATCACTGAAAGATTGCGACGCGTCAATTGGTGCGTAAGCAAATACATCGGACATCGTACTTTGCGGCAAGCCTAGAACTCCGGTTAGCCATGGAAAAAGATTATATAAAACAGACCACAAAAGAAATGGAACAGCTATTCTGAGAAGTCTTTTCTTATAAAAGTCTTCAAAAGACATTTTTACAGGCAACAACAGTATACCCGTAATCATGACAAACAATGGCACGCACGGTCTAAGAAAAGAACCATAAATGCCTCCCCACAAATTAAACTCCGGATTGGAGCGCGCCTCTGGAGAGACATTAAACGGATCAGAACAATGAATACAGATAACCATAAATATGGCACATAGCCTGAGTACATCAAGCCATACTATCCTCGGTTGTTTTGCTGGTAACTTTGGTAACATATCTTTTATAAAACTTCAATAATTTACCACAAAACTATATTTTTGTATGATACGATACAAAATAAGTACCGCTACAACCGACCATTTCTTTAACTACTTAATATTCTTTCTCAATTTCCATAATGTAACTTGAGATATTCCGAGATACGAGGCTATAAAGCTAAGGTTTACACGCTGAAATATTTCAGGGTTTTTGGCATAAAAATCTCTGTAGCGTTCTTCTGCAGACATATATAAACGATATATAAGCCTCCTTTCCATTTCCACAAATGCCTTTTGATGCAGCAACCGAAGCCAGTTAGATATTTCAATATGCTGAAAACAGAGTTCCTCCAGATCGGAAATTTTAATATAGTAAAGCAATGAGTCTTCCAGAATCTGTACCCTTTCATTTTCATATCCTTCTGTTTTTCCGTAAAAGCTATTAGTTGAAAATATCAGTTCACCTTCTTTACTGAACCATGACGTGACCTCTTTTTCATTAATCATTATATAGGAACGAGCTATTCCTTTTTCAATTATATATACATTTTCATCTGTAATGAGAGGCCTTATTAATATTGTTTTTTTAGGGACAGTCATTGGATGAAGATAACTAAGAAACTTAGTTAAAAGTTCGTCATCAATGTTGAGTATATTTGTTATAGAACTGATTATTTTATCCATAATTATTTTTTATTACAAAAGTAGTAATAAAGAGAATAGCGATATCAGAAACAGCTCCAGTATTAGACATCAAAGAAATATTTTTCTGGAAACAGAAAGATAACAAGAAGAATATTTATAATTATATAATTCTCTATATTTGTAGTTACGTACCAAACATTAAAAAACGATATGAACATAAGGTATATATCAGGAAATACAATCTTATGTATAAATTCTGTTCAGCATATATAGTTGTCGTAAGGACAACAAAAAACTGGAGAAGTAGCCCAAAGTTACGACTAACAATTAGAAGGTAAATTTATTATTCAAACGACTCCGAAAAGGTTTATCTGGAGTTAGACAAAAACAATAAGTATATAGAATTATTAAGAACGTATATAACCTTTAACTGATAACATATGAAATTAAAATCATTCTTACTAGCAGCAACAGTTACAGTAACTCTTTTTTCTTGCAGAGATATACGGGAAGGAACTGCCGACTATGCCATTATCCCGTTGCCGCAGCATACCGAAGTAACGCCACAGGCTGAGCCGTTTATTTTGGACAAAGGAACCGTCATTGTTACTCCCGAAAATGACAATGAAATGAAAACCATTGCCGGATTCCTGAACGCTTACATCAACGAATGTACAGGTTATACCCTCGCCACATCGACAGAAGCAATAAAAAACTACATCAAGCTAAACATAGACAAAAGCATAAAAAATCCTGAAGGTTACCGGCTCGCCGTAAGCAGCGACGGTATCACCATAACCGGAGGATCGCATGCCGGTGTCTTCTATGGGGTACAGACGCTTCGTAAGGCTTCCCCTGTAGAGGCAAGCGACAAAATTGCTTTCCAACAGACTAACATCGAAGACTATCCCCGCTTGGCATACCGGGGCATGCATCTCGATGTAGGACGTCACTTTTTCAACGTAAAGCAAGTGAAACAGTATCTCGACCTTATGGCACTGCACAATCTGAATGTATTTCACTGGCATCTTACTGAAGATCAAGGCTGGAGAATAGAAATAAAGAAGTATCCCCTACTCACCGAAATAGGCTCCAAAAGAAAGGAATCACTGCGTACAGACGGTGTGAAAGGGACTGACGGAAAACCTTATGGCGGTTTCTATACGCAAAAGGATATTCAGGAAATTGTAAAATATGCAGCCGAAAGATACATAGAAGTTATACCCGAGATAGATCTTCCTGGACATATCAAGTCGGCACTGGCTGCCTATCCGGAACTCGGTTGTACCGGAGGACCCTACGAAACAGCTGTAGAATATGGTGTACACAAGGATGTGTTGTGCGTAGGAAGTGACAAGACTTTGCCGTTTGTGAAAGATGTATTGACAGAAGTCATGCAACTGTTCCCTTCACGCTACATTCACATTGGTGGAGACGAGTGTCCGCGCGACCGTTGGAAGGAATGTCCCAAATGTCAGGCCCTTATCAAGGCTCAAGGATGGAAAGATACCAAGCAGTATGAAGCAGAGGACAAACTGCAAAGCTACTTTATGACCGAAGTGGAAAAATTTGTTGAGGAAAACGGACGGCGCATTATAGGCTGGGATGAGATTCTTGCCGGAGGAGCGACACCCAATGCTACCGTTATGGCATGGAGAAATGCGGAATATGGTGCAGAAGCGGCTAAAAAGGGATACGATGTAATCATGACTCCTTGCGGACAACTTTACTTCAGCGCAATGGATGTGCTCAATCTGCCGGGAGATAATGCCATAAGAAAAGTATATGACTTTAATCCTGTCCTCAGCGATATGACCGAGACTGATGCTGCACACATTAAAGGTATTCAAGCTTGCCTCTGGAGCGAAGACATAGAAACAATGGAGCAGATAGAGTACCGCCTGCTGCCCCGACTTGCCGCACTCGCAGAAATTACATGGAACGGTTTTGACAAGCAGAACAGAGATTATCATGAATTTGCTTTACGTATGTTCAACATCATAAAGCGATATGACAAATATGGTCTGAGCTACCATAAGGGAGCATTCGAAGTAACATCCGACTACGAGAATGATACATTGAACCGTAAACTCAGCATACGACTGAATACTCTTGGAAACAGAAAGATA
>OGXU01001190.1_pt1 | contig 13461 bp, 7 predicted proteins | sample 1576381 | NCBI WGS metagenome assembly OGXU01 (sample SAMEA3541544, study PRJEB24748) | human gut metagenome | biome: human gut; feature: human-associated habitat; material: faeces | place: China | collected 2012 | reverse complement strand
AGCAGCGGGAATCCCAGCTTTGGTTACCTTTTTCATGATAAAAACTCCTTTATAAATCGCATCAGGAGAGAGCGTTCAGCAGAACATCCAGATTGGGACCCAGCAGCATGCTGCAGCAGGCACCGAACACCATCAGCAGCAGGAGCGACCCCAGCACAGCACCCCAGCTCACACCGCCCTGTGCCGAAAGCACCACGCTGCGCTGGGCATCGTCCGGGAACTCCGCGCGGATGCGCCGGATGTGCTCCGCCGCGCTCTTGCGGTAGAACCACTTGGCAAACATGCCGCGCACCAGCATGAGCGCAAAGCTGGCCAACGACACCACGCGGCCCAGCACCACATAGGTGGAATCGCTCAGGCCCAAAGACAGCGAGCTGCCGGTGATCTGCATCATCTGCAGCAGCGTGGGCACGAACAGCAGCAATTCTGCGGCCAGAAAGGCAAACGCGGGCTTCCAGGCCTTGCGGTAAAAGAAGTAGAACGGCCCGAACAGCAGCGCCGAAAAGCTCAGCGAAATTTTGGTGTGCTGCAGCTGCATCCGGCTGTAATCGTTCATTTCCCGCACGACCGCTTCCGTGGAAAGAACCCGATGGGTGTACGCGGAGATGCTATTGTACAGTTTGATTGGTCGGTAGGCCAGATTATGGAAACGCTCGACAAACTGGGGCTGGCGGAAAATACATTGATTATCCTGTCCAGTGACAATGGTCCTGTGGTAGATGATGGTTATGATGATAAAGCAGAAGAGTTGTTGAACGGGCATAGTCCTGCCGGTCCGTGGAGAGGGAATAAATACAGTGCATTCGAAGGAGGTACCGCCGTTCCTGCTATCGTGCGTTGGCCCAAGAAGATTAAGGAAAATCGTGAGTCGGATGTCTTGATGTCACAAATTGACTGGATGGCGTCTTTGGGGGCATTGGTCAATGCCAGACTTCCAAAAGGTAGTGCTCCTGATAGTTACAATCGCATCGGTAATTTGCTGGGAACAGATGATGAAGACCGTCCTTGGGTAATTGAGCTTGCTTCTAATCACGTGTTGTCTGTTCGTACCAAAGACTGGAAATATATTGAGCCGAATGATGGTCCTGCAATGATACAGTGGGGACCTAAAATTGAAACCGGTAATTTAAGCACTCCCCAGCTTTATGATATGAGGAAAGACATAAATGAACGCGCTAATGTGGCATCACAGCATCCTGAGGTAGTATATGATATGCAGAATATACTTCGCAGAGTACGTAATAAAACCATAAAGATGGAATAATAAAAAAAGAGAGGCGGTTCAACAGTAAGCCGCCTCTCTTTGATATATAGCAATTTCCTTTTATCCTCTATTTGCTCTTTTACGTTCCAGTTCATCCAAAATTACTTTACGCATACGCATACTTTTTGGAGTTACTTCTACATATTCGTCTTCTTTGATATATTCCAGTGCTTCTTCCAATGAGAAGATTACGGGTGGAATGATACGAGCCTTATCGTCCGAACCTGATGCACGCATATTGGTCAGTTTCTTTGATTTGGTCACATTGATGACCAGGTCATTTTCATGAACATGTTCGCCCACTACCTGACCTGCATATACTTCATCCTGCGGATAGATAAAGAATTTACCGCGGTCTTGCAACTTGTCGATAGCGTAAGCAAAAGCCGTACCGCTTTCCATTGCAATCATAGAACCGTTGCTACGGCGTTCGATATCACCTTTGTAGGGTTGATATTCTTTAAAACGGTGTGCCATGATCGCTTCTCCCTGAGAAGCTGTCAATACATTGGTGCGCAAGCCGATAATACCACGTGAAGGCATATCAAATTCAATATTGACACGATCTCCCTGAGATTCCATGGAGGTCATTTCACCTTTACGGCGAGTTACCATATCAATCATTTTGCTGGCAAACTCTTCGGGAACACTGATCGTGAGTTCTTCTATCGGCTCACATTTCACTCCGTCTATTTCTTTGAAAATAACCTGCGGCTGTCCTACCTGAAGCTCGTAACCCTCACGACGCATTGTCTCAATCAAGACAGAGAGGTGTAATACACCACGTCCTGATACTATCCATTTACCGTCTTCCAATTCGCTTTTGCGAACGCGCAATGCCAAGTTTTTATCCAGTTCCTTCATCAAACGGTCGTGGATGTGGCGCGAGGTCACAAATTTACCTTCTTTACCGAAGAAAGGAGAGTCATTGATAGTGAATAACATACTCATGGTAGGTTCGTCGATGGCAATGGGTGGCAAGGGTTCCGGTTTTTCGTAATCGCAGATTGTATCTCCGATTTCAAAACCGTCCACACCGATAATGGCGCAGATATCGCCCGATGATACAGCATCGGTTTTTTTACGTCCCAATCCTTCGAATGTATGTACTTCTTTAATTTTAGACTTCACCATCGAACCATCACGTTTTGCCAAAGTGATATTCATACCTTCTTTCAATGTTCCGCGATGAACGCGGCCCACAGCGATACGTCCGGTATATGATGAATAGTCCAGAGAGGTAATCAACATTTGTGGAGTACCTTCCAGTTGTTTTGGAGCAGGAATATGTTCGATGATAGCATCCAGCAATGCTGTCAGGTTATCGGTCGGAGTTTTCCAGTCGGTGCCCATCCAGTTATTTTTGGCAGAACCGTAGATAACCGGGAAGTCCAGCTGCTCTTCTGTGGCGTTGAGGCTGAACATCAAGTCGAACACCATTTCATATACTTCTTCCGGGCGGCAATTGGGTTTATCGACCTTGTTGACTACCACTAGCGGTTTCAAACCGAGTTGTAAAGCCTTTTGGAGCACAAAGCGAGTTTGAGGCATCGGGCCTTCAAACGCATCTACCAACAGGATACATCCATCGGCCATATTGAGTACACGTTCCACTTCACCACCGAAGTCGGCGTGTCCCGGAGTATCAATAATATTGATTTTTGTTCCATTGTAGTTAATTGAAACGTTTTTCGAAAGGATGGTTATACCTCTTTCACGTTCCAAGTCATTGTTATCCAATACCAGTTCCCCATTGGTCTGGTCATTGCGGAACAAATGTCCCGCCAACATCATCTTGTCCACGAGCGTTGTTTTTCCGTGGTCTACGTGGGCGATGATGGCAATGTTTCTAATGTCTTGCATACTATACCTAATATTTGACTGCAAAGGTACGATTTTTAGTTGAAAAAATATTTGGCTGTTAACGTTTATTTTTTATCTTCGGTCTCTTCTTTGCTGTTAAATGTAGACGGAGTCGTTCCATAGAAATCGACAAAGTGCTTTCTGAAAGTTGGAATGTCGTTATAGCCTACCATTTCGGCTACCTCCTGCACACTATATTTTTTAGTTCGTAGCAGCTCTGCCGAGCGTTTCAGGCGCACGCCTCTTACCAACTCTATAATGGTAAAGTTGGTGAGCTGCTTCACTCTCCGATAGAGGGTAGGCTGACTCATATTTAGCATTTCGGCGAGTTTCTTCACATTGAACTCCTGGTTTTGCAGGTTGTCATTTATAATTTTCAGGATTTGTGTGACGAATGGGTCTTCAATTTTTATGGCTATGTCGTTTTCTTCTTGAATATCTCCGATAGCGTTGATAGACGGCATCAGCAGTTTGGTATAGATTTGTTTCAACTCCACTCTGCTCTTGATGAGCCGTTTTACTTTTGTGCGCAGAATCTCCGGATTGAACGGTTTCAAGATATAATCATCGGCGCCCAGTTCGATACCTTTCACCACGTCTTCGTCACCTACCAATGCTGTCAGCAGGATGATAGGGATATGGCAGGTTTTCAAATCTTCTTTTAAGATGCGGCAACATTCAAATCCGTCCATAACAGGCATCATGACATCGGTAATAATCAGGTCGGGTATCTCTTTGCGGGCAACTTTTACTCCTTCTTCACCGTTTTCTGCCATGATAATGTTATAGGTCCCACCGAATAACACTTTCAGATAAAGCCGGATATCCGCATGGTCCTCGATAACGAGTATTTTATATTTTGTTTCAGGGCTTTCAATCGGTCGGGGGATGATACTGTCTTGCAACTCTTGTTTCTTTTTATCCTCCACAGTGATAATCTTTGCCCGGCTGTCATCTATCTGTATATGTTCCGGTTTGACAAATACGACATATTCTTCTCCTTTAAAATGCTCTTTGCCTAGCGGAATATATAAGGTGACGGAAGTACCTATTTCTTTGTCTTGTTTGATTTGAATATCTCCATGGTGATCGAGTGCCGTTCTTCTCATAATTTCAATACCCAGTTCAGGATGCAGATAGTTACTCGGCAAGATATACCTGTCTTCTCCCAGATAGGTGACAGATGATTCCTCTATCACTTCTTTTCCATCGTCTTCTATGGTGAAAAGGCAGTACTCTTTTCCTTTCAGACTTGTGATGCTGACGACAAAGCGGATGGCACCGGCATAAGAAATATGGCGGTATGCATTCGACATTATATTCCTGAGGACAAACATAATTTTTTGCCGGTCAATCCATATTTCCGTATTTATCTTGTTGTCCTTGTCGTAATATAGATTGATGGGGCTGACATTCAGCAATTCATACGAAGCCCGCACCACTTCATCGGCTATTCTGCTCGCCGTATATGGAGCTACATTCAGGGTAGGACCGTAGTTTTCTTCCTGATGAATATTGAGCAATTGGTTACAGATATCCTGCATACAGATTGAGTTACGATAGGCCACTTTTACTTTCTGCAGGAACGATTCCGGTAAAGCCGAGTTGCTTATCATTTCTTTCAGCGGTGCAGTGACCAGTGACAGAGGGGTTCTCAATTCGCGTGCCAGCATATAGCTGATTTGGTCACGCATTTGCCGGTTCTTTTTCTCTTCAGCTCTTATTTCCGTAGCTTTTTCCAGACGTTCTTTCATTCGCACTTCTTTTTCTTTATACATCTGTCGTTTCAGTGCTTTGCTGTTAAAGTAGAGCCAAGTCAGGAATATGCTTCCCATAATGATAAGTATGTAGCCGGTAATTGCCCATCCGGTGGTGGCCCAATACTTACCTACAGTGATGGCAATATGGGTGATTTGTTCATTTCCTTCCATCGGATAGGAGGGCTTTATTTCGAGTACGTAGTCTCCCGGCTCAATGTTACTCAATCTCACTTGGTCATAATCACCGAAATGCCATTTTCTATCATTGGGCAGCAGGCGATATTCCACTTTATTGGAGGAAGTGCTGTAACGCAAGTCGCTCAAATAAAACACGAGATTGTTATTGTTGTAGTTCAAGGTCAGTCGGTCTATTAAATGTGCCGGTTTGTCCAAAATAACTTGTCCGTTTATTTTTTCGCCTATTTCCACCTTATTATAATTTACATTGATGTCAGCGATATAATATTTATGCTTGCTGGAAGTTTCTTTCAGCATCCGGGGATCAAAGTAAAGCAGCCCCGTAGAGTTTACCCACAATAATTTTCCGTTGTTCAGCCGGCAAACCTGATAGTAGTTTTCCGGAAAAGCATATAAGTAGAAAGAGTTATTTTTATTGTTGATTGTTATAATGCCCGAGTTGGTGCCCAGCCATGTATTGCCGTTTCTGTCGTCTATCATGCAATCGATGTGTCCGTTGGGTAGGTCTTGGTTAAGAAGCATGGTAGACACAACGTTTTTTTCTTTTCCGTCTATTTGTATAATCTTGTTGGCGTATGATACGAATAGTTGGTTGTAGTTATTCATATAGATAGTCATAACTTTATCCGGAGTCAGACTGCTCTTTTGTTCGTATCCTCCGTTCAGTGTCACTTTTTTGCCTTCTCGGGTTGCCTGAAACAGTCCTTTTTCTGTTCCCAGCCACATGGTGCCGTCTCCATCCTCACAAATGGCGGTTATTTTCTCAATTTCTTTTGTATAAGGCATATATGCCAAACAGCTTTTGCCCTGATAGTCGTATACTATCAATGCATTTTCCGTTGCAATCCATAAGTCGTTGCGCGAGTTGAGGAAAAGTATTTTAATGGCAGAAACTTGGTTTTCTGTTGCTTCCGGTTGGGGATGAAAGGAGACTGTTTCATTGGTAGTGGGATTCATCAGGAGAATATTTCCTTTTTCATCTCCAAACCACAGGTGTCCGTTTTTGTCTTTGAACAAGCAGTAATTGCCGTTCTTTTCCGCTTTTGCCCATGGTACGAACTGTATATTTGGCGAGAGGTTTTTTGTCTGACTTTTATATATCCCCTTGTTGTCGGTGGCCAGCCATATAAATCCGTTGCTGTCTTCTGCTATTCCATTGAGAGATCTTATGTCGTTATCCAGTTGGATGCGGTTTACATTATCTCCCAGCAGATTTAATTTCAGCAGTCCTCTTCCGAAGGTGCCGACCCATAACACTTGGTTCTGTTTATCGAGATAAATGCGGGTAATTCTGTTTTTGATGATAGGTTCGTAATAACTGTCATTTTCAATCAGGTCGATGGTTTTAAAGGGAGCTTTCAGATAATCTTTATTTTCAAATTTTATCAAAGCCAACGAGGTGCCTGATGCCATTACAAAGGTTGTGTCATCTGCTTGTATAATATCGCGGATACATGCATCCTGCACTATGGGGGTGCTTTTGTTCAGTTTGCGTGTAGCTTTTGTGGTTGTGTCATAGCAGGTTACTCCGTTGTTGTGGCTGCAAATCCATAAGTAGTTATTATATATATGTATATTGCAAATATCTTCTGCATTAGTAATTCCTAGTTCGGCGCAGTCCAAAGATTCACTTTTCTTTTCTGTCAGATTATAGAGTATAAGTTTGTTTTCGCGGGTAAGTATATAGAGGTTATTGTCGCAACCATAGAATTTGAATGGAATCCCCTTTATATTCGGCAGTAGATTAGGTGTAATGCTTACTTCGTCTGTCTCATATTCGGTTTTCAGTTCTGCCACTCCTTGTGAGGTGATGGCATATATTTTGTCTTTTGTCACACATAAGTCCAAAATGTCTGTCAGCACTTCCGGGGTGGACGATAAAAGTGACATGTAGCATCCTTTCATTTTGTTGAAACACGATAATCTGTTCATGTTCGCTATCCGTGACCAAAGCATTTTGTCGGAAGTCTCATAAATGCCGGTAATGGAATATGGTTCTTTGTCTGCCGAATTGTAGTTGTGGAAGTGTATTCCATCGTATCGGCTCAGGCCGACATCTGTTCCCAACCATAAAAATCCGTCTTTGTCCTGATGGATTTCGGTCAAGGTATTATTGCTTAATCCCTCTTGTTTAGTCAATAACTGGATTCCTGTCTGTCGGAAAAAACTTTGTGCCTTGGTTATTTCCATACCCATCAGCAGGACAATTATAAGTAGTCCCGTAACCGGTGTTGTTAATGTTCCGCTTCTTTTCATATTCCCCTTCATTCATTTAAATATAGTGCACTTAACAATGCTATGTATTCATATCATGTTTCTTAGACTATTTTAAGGATAACTGCAAAAATAGGCTTTTATTATGTTATAATCAACGTTTTAGGTTAGAAACTTTTTAAAAAGTCGGATAAGTCAGAGGGTATATATCTGTCTTGATAGGGGGTATATCATTCATTGTTTTATCTATTTGCTGTTAATCAATATATTATGATTGAATGAAATACCATTGAAGTGCCATACGTTAAATAATAATTCAAAAGAAAGGAAGTGAAGAACCCATGTACACCTATTACATACACAGCTTCTTCCTTCCCTTCATAAAGCTTAATATCACCTCACAATCTTTTCAGCCCTGATTGATTTATAGAATCTGATACCTATAGTTTATAAGTGAATGAAGCGTCATGGCTTTTCGGGTTATAAGTGCCCCGGATGCTGACAGGAATCTGCATATATTTGATTCCGTTGTCTGCCACCTTCATATAAATATAGCTTTCCGATTGGAATATGAAGTTGCCTTCACTGTTGTCGCTGGCCAAACTGAATCCTTTCACATACCATTTCATGAGTGAAGAACTGCATTCAGCATTATATCCGTTGTAATATAAGTCACCGTCGGCATAGCCGGTAAGGTTGAGCTGAATTGTAAAGGTGTACTTACCATTGATTGTCTGGCTGGTAATCACTTTCAGTAAAGTCTGATTGCCTTTATCGGCAGCCAATACATTATGTTCTTCTTTCGCATTGGTATGTTTGCGAAGGTTCGATAAGATTTCATCTGCCTCCTTTAAACTGATAGCAGGTAAATCGTTTAGATTTAAATTGTCAGAATTGTTTTCTTCGTATGTAACACTTCTGGCGCCATACGTTCTTTCCAAAAAATACGTTGAACTTGAGTTGTCAACGGGGTCACTACTTTCTGCTGTGCAGGATGCCAAACTCATCATGATGAGTGTAGCAATCAATAAATGAATTGCCTTCATAGAACTATTTTTTATTATTTTTTTATACGTTTGAATGATTGACCCATTATCATTCGCCTCAAAAGTAGGTATTATTTTCAAATAAACAAATTATTTCAAAGATTTTTTGAAGAAAATACCCTCTTCCTGTGAATAAAATGCCTCTGATTGAATGGAACGGGGGTGTTTTGAGTGTGAAACGGTGGGTTATTCATAATGAATGAAACACAGGTGTGTGATGAAGAAAACACCATCGGTGTTTCTTTCGTCCCAATAAATAATTCTTCGTGAACAATTCCCCGATACTTTATTCCGATGAGGGGTAAATTGATTTTCGGACTACCTTGCATTTTGCTGAAACTACCTCTTAATAAAGACTGATTCGCCAACTTCCTGTTAAAAAAATAGAGTTTATCTTTGCAACAGTAGAAAACAACTTTAGGTGAAATGAATATGGTAATAAGAAGAACTTTATTTGTATTGATGTGTCTGTTGGCTTCTTCCTTATATATGTATGGACAGATAGCCGTTAAGACCAATGTGGCGATGGATGCAGTTGCTATACCGAATTTGGGGGTAGAAGTAGGTTTGAGCAAGAAGCTGACTCTGGATGTGCCCATGTACTACAATCCATGGAAATATAGTGATAGCAAAATGCTGAAACTGGCAATGCTTCAACCCGAACTCCGCTATTGGCTTTGTGATAAATTCAACGGTCACTTCTTTGGTGCTCATTTGATGGGAGGTGCTTATCATACCACCGGCATCGATTTGCCTTTTTCACCTTTTGATGATTTAAAAGACTTTCGCTATAAGGGTCAGTTCTATGGCGGCGGTATCAGTTACGGTTACCAGTTTGTGTTGGGACGTCATTGGAATCTGGGAGCAACCATCGGCATCGGTTATGCTTATGTGCGTTATAAGAAATATGAGTGTGAAGAATGCGGTGACATGGTAGAGAAATCCCATAAGAATTATTTCGGCCCTACCAAGGCTGCCCTCAACCTTATTTATATATTCTAAAAACAAACGGATTATGAAACTGATACGCTATATCCTTTTAACATTGTTGCTGCCGGTATTTCCGGCAGGTGCGCAGAACCTGTGCGGCAGCCGGGTTCAGGTTGCGAATCCTTCTATCCTGATAGGTGACAACGGCCGGGTGATGATAGGAATGGATGTTACCCTTCCGGCCGATATGCAACTCTCTTCCAACCGTGTGGCTACACTTACTCCGGTGTTGAAGACTCGGGACAACAGTTATAACAAGGTGCTGCCTGCCATCCGGGTATATGGTCGCACGCGTAGTATTGTGCAGCAGCGTGAGCATAAAATTCCTGTGGATGCCTTCTCGGTGTTGCGCCGCAAGAACGGAACATCACAGACGGTGAATTACTCGGTGCGTATTCCTTACGAAAAATGGATGAACGGTGCAGAGCTTGAACTGCTTGCCGATGTGCGTGGTTGTGCCGACTGCCAAAAAGAAGAAAGCAATGCTTTCATTATCCGTGCCGATTTGGAACGTTACATCATGCAGCCGACTGTTGCTTTTGTTTCTCCGGCTGTCGAAGCTGTCAAGAACCGTGCCGAAGAAGGTCGTGCCTATCTTGACTTCCCGGTGAACCAGACAAAGATTTATCCCGAATACCGCCGCAATCCTTCCGAACTCGAAAAGATTAAGGCAACGGTAGATGTGGTGAAGAACGATGCCAATACGCAGATTACCGAGATAGACATCACCGTCAATGCATCTCCCGAAGGTCGTTACGCCTCCAACGCTCGTTTGGCTCAAGGCCGTGCTGAAGCATTGAAAAAATATGTGATGGACTCTTACGGTTTCAAGTCAGACCTGTTCCGGGTGAATTCTGTAGCCGAAGACTGGGACGGCCTGCGTGACTATGTGGCAAAGAGCAATTTGCCGCGCAAAGACGAAATACTGTTCATAATAGATAAGGATGAAAATGATTTGGATCTCAAGGAAGGACGCATCAAGGCGCTGGATGGTGGCAAGATTTATGCTTCACTGTTGCAGGACTGCTATCCGGGCTTGCGTCATTCGGACTACACGGTGCGCTATGTGGTGCGCGGATTCAATGTAGAAGAAGCGAAACAAATCATAAAGACACGTCCTCAGCAGTTGAGCTTGCAGGAAATGTATCTGGTGGCTCAGACTTATGCCAAAGGCAGTAAGGAATTCAACGAAGTGTTCGATGTGGCAGTGCGCATGTTCCCTGATGACCCAACAGCGAATATAAACGCTGCCGCCATCGAACTCCAACGAGGTGACTTGCAACAGGCAGCCCGTTATCTGGATAAGGCTGATGCACAAGCGAGTGCAACGCTGAACAACAGAGGCGTGCTGAATCTGTTGCAGGGAGACCTCGACCAAGCTGAGATTAATTTCAAGAAGGCACAGAGCCTGGGTTCTGCCGAAGCCGGTGCCAACCTGAAAGAAGTCTCTAAAAAAAGAAAAGATAATGCTATATTTGGAAACAGATGAACAACAAGTGAACAAACAGTACAATAAAAGATGTTAGAAGAAACTTGCTCTTTGTGAAAAGCGTAAGGTAAAATCCGGGACAGCAGAGGTTGTACCGGATTTTGAATTTTATAAGAAACAGAAGCAGCCCTGCTTATTCTGATGTTGAGACAAAACTTGCAGGCTCATCCCCGTGTCAGAGCCCTCTTTTTACACGTACGTCTGCATGAGGATATACATACGTAAGCGTGAGGCTATGCGGACGTACGTACAGACCTACGCATACGTATGTACAGGCTTACGCGTACTAACGTGAAATGATGCACTTCCCAAAAGACAAGGACGTTTTTTTAAAAGACCAAGAGCTTTTTAAAAAAGATAACGAGCTTTTTAAAAAAGACCTTAGTCTTTTTTTACCTCTGCCCGGACTTTGTGCACCGTTACATTCCATGAAGGTACACATGTACACTTTTTGAGGAAAAACGCTTAAAACGTCCTATTTTACATCACCCCGGGAAACTCATAAAATGAAAGGTATATAGTTGACAATCAGTATATTATACGGAGGCGTATTTCAAAATGTGGTGAGAGTATGAGAGCATAGGTGAGAGCAAATGTTTTTACTATCACCATATAACACATTTATAATTAACTTGTTACGCGTAAGGTGAGAGTATGAGAGATAAACGGCTCAAACTTTCCGGAGAGAAAGGCTGATGCGTACAGCTTTTCGCTTAATATGTATTTATTCTTGAAAAAAAACAAGGCTTTTCAGGGTTCCTTTTCTATATAAATTGCTATCTTTGTATGTTGTAGAAACACAGAAAAACATAATGGGAAAGTTTATCAATCCGTTCACCGATTACGGCTTCAAGAAAATATTCGGCCAGGAAGTATCCAAGGAGTTGCTAATCGAGTTCTTAAATGATTTGTTGGAGGGCGAACGGGTGATAACCGACCTTACCTTTCTGAACAATGAGCAGTTGCCTGAGTATCCGGGAGACCGTATTGCTATTTACGACATTTACTGCACTACGGACACTGGTGAGAAAATAATTGTGGAGATGCAAAACCGCTCCCAGGTTTATTTCAAGGAACGTGCTCTGTATTACCTTTCTCATGCCATTGTCCGTCAGGGTGTGAAGGGAGAGAGTTGGAAGTTCGATATAAAAGCGGTGTATGGAGTATTTTTCATTAATTTTCTCTTGGATGAGAACCAGAAGTTGCGCACCGATGTTATATTGACAGACCGTGATACCGGAAAGTTGTTTTCGGACAAACTGAGACAAATCTTTATTGCATTACCCCTGTTTAATAAGACAGAAGCAGAGTGCGAAACAGATTTTGAACGTTGGATATTTGTATTAAATAACATGGAAACATTGAACCGTATGCCTTTTAAAGCTCAGAAAGCCGTATTTGAGAAGTTGGAAGAGATTGTCGATGTTCATTCTCTCTCCGAAGAAGACCGCGTGCGCTATGAAAACAGTGTAAATGCTTATCGTGACTATTTGGCTACCATCGACTATGCCGCCAAGAAGGGTGTTGAGGAAGGGTTTGAAGACGGTCTGCAGAAAGGCATCCAAGAAGGCATCCAAGAAGGAATCCGGAAAGGGCAACAAGAAAAAGCTCTTGAAATCGCCCGCAGTATGAAAGCCATGGGAATGACTTCAGAACAAATAATGAAGGTCACCGGCCTTTCTCTTGCTGAGATTGAATCTCTCTTATAGGAAGGAATACATAAAGAATATATTTTCACTAAAGAGGCACTTCACTTGAGACAGCCTCTTTTTTTGTCTTCTCCCTCTCCCGACCCTGATACTTTTCGCTTAGGGCATCGGCAAATCCTGCTCCGGGTACTGAACGTTTTACCTGGTGGTAGGTAATTCCCTGAATAATTTAACAATTGAAAAAAGACGACTCGGCAAACTTTCTTCCCATAGAAAATAATTAGAAAAAAGATAGTGGGTATTTTGTGCATCGCAATGTGCATATCATTCAAAATTGAATTAAATGCCCTTGAAATCACACTTTAAATGCATTTTTCCGAATTTGCCAATCTATTTTGCCGAAAACACCAATTAAGACTAACTTTAAAATGCCCTTATCTTTGTAATATCGAAAATCGAGGAATGAAATTTACAAAATAATAATTTATGGATTTAAAAATTAGAGTTATGAAGATTAAGGGTTTATTATTCGGACTGTTTGCATGCGCTGCATTGGCTGCATGTACAAACGATGATATTGTGGAGAACAATGGTAAGGGCGAACAGGAAAAAGTGAAGGCTAATTTGACATTGGTAATTGGTGCTGCTACTAATTCATCACGTGCGGCAGATAATGAAACAGGTGATACAACAGATCCCGGTACAGGTGTTGAATCCGGTGTAACTGATGCTGTGGTGCTGCTGCACAAAGAGGGTAAGGAGTTTGCTTTCTTTTTGACTAGTGAACAATTGAATAAACAAGGAAGTGGTACAAGTATTACTTATGAACCTCAACTGACAGTTGCTGAATCGGGCAATTATGGTGTTATTGTGATTTTGAACCCATGTCAGGAAATCAAAACTGCAATAAATTCGTTTATTGGCGATGGTACTCTTCCTTCAGGCAAAGAATCTATGTATGACTATATTACTAGCTATGAAGTAAAAG
>OGXU01001186.1_pt1 | contig 13486 bp, 19 predicted proteins | sample 1576381 | NCBI WGS metagenome assembly OGXU01 (sample SAMEA3541544, study PRJEB24748) | human gut metagenome | biome: human gut; feature: human-associated habitat; material: faeces | place: China | collected 2012 | reverse complement strand
GTGTGTTTGTTCTCTCTAAAGATGATAGCACTTTCTGATGTGGCTGAGTTGAATAGCCGGAATGCTCATATAAGTACGACGGCGTGTTCTGTGAAGGCCGTCTAGTGTTTTCCCGTATGTCCGAAGCCCCCGGAGCCGCGTCCGGTGGCGCCCAGCGTCTCGCATTCCTCAAGCTCCACCTGCAAGGCGGGCTGGAAAACGAGCTGTGCGATGCGGTCGCCTCGTCGGAGCCGTCGTTCCTCGCCGGACGTATTGAGGAGGACGACGGTGATTTCGCCGCGGTAGTCGGGATCAATGACGCCGACGCCCTGCGCCACGGTCAGGCCCTGCATGGCTCCGAGCCCGCTGCGCGAGTAGACGAACCCGGCGATGCCCGGCGTAAGCGGTTCGACGGCGATGCCGGAAGGGATGGCCAGACGCCCGCCCGCCGGAATGGCGGCTTCGTCTTCTTCAAGGCAGGCCCTCAGATCGAGGCCCACGGAACCTGAAGTGGCGTACCGCAAGCCTTCGGCCCCGTTCGCCGTGTACACGGCCTGCGAATCCCGCAGGTACTGGATGCGCACCTTGGGGTGTGCTGTAGTCATGATATGCTCCTTGCTCAAACCGCATCTCTACCGCAACCCGTCCCGCCCCACAAGGAAAAAGAGGCGGACGGGAGGCGGAAATGCTCTCCGAAATGCTGGAAATTCCGCAGGCATCCGTGTTCAACGGCAAGCCCGCGCAGGAGAAAGCCCCGGCCACCGTTCAAAGGAGGCGGAAAGCATACGCAGTGCAAAGCATCCTTGCGGCCCATAGGGACAGCTTGCGGGCCGCAAGGATGGGGTAGGAAACGGAAGGGCAAAGCCGTGCTGTGCCGGCCAGCGGATAGGAGGGCGGTGAGGGGACACCTCCCTCATCTGAAATGGAATGTTCGTCCGCTTATAACGTCTTTTCAAAGAAAAGGTGCCCAGTATGGGAAATCACCCCGCCGACCTTCATCGTGCCCGTTTCAGCCAGTTGAAATCCCAGCTTCTTGTAGAGCGAAGCGGCGGGAATGTTTTGCGCTCCCGTATCAAGCCTTACCACTTCACAGGAATGGTGCCGCGCTCTTTCCATCGCGTACTTGACGAGAGAGGAGCCGATGCCTTTTCCTGCGGCCTCAGGGCATACCATGACCAGATGAATGACCATCACCTTCTCGGCAGGGGCGCGGCTTGGCCAATCTATTGTTTCATATTCATCCGGCTGGTTCCTATCGACAATGATACTCCCCAATATGTCCCCATTCTCGTCATGGACATGCAATGCCCCCTTTGACAGCGCTTTCGCCGCATCCGCTCTTGTCGGATACACGCCCTCTTGAAAAACAGTGAAGGCTTCGTGTTCCTTCTCATACAGAAAATGTTTCTGATACCCTTCTTCAACCTGGTTCAGATCCGCATCTGTTGCCTGCCTTAGCATTTTGCTTTTCTCCTTTCTCCGATTGTCCGATGAAGACTGGTATGGGGTATCAAAAGCCAACATATGCTGGTTTGACAGCGGGTATGCGTTGTTGCCTGTATATTGGATGATTCAACTTGCCGGGGCTTATGCCCATTTCCCGCAATCGGAGGGATGCTCATCTTGACGGGTTCGCCGTCCTTGATCACCGACAGCATCTTGTGGAGGATGTAGTCGGGGAATTCCTTCGGGATGCCGAGGTGGCGAACTTCGGAGACGGCCTGCAGACCGGCGCGGACGCGGGCGATCGTGCCGTGGTGGTCGGAGCCCTGAATGTTGATGGCCTTCGTGAAGCCGCGTTCGAACTTCGCGAGGTTTCCCGAGTTCGCCAAAACACCCACAGATTTCGCTCATAGAGCAAAAATGTAGTCGGGAAAGGCAGCCGTAGTTTGTGCAACAAGTTGCGACTTCTACAGTATCCTTTATATGCATCATTTTGCTAAAAACAGCAAAATGATAATTTAGGGCATAAAAAAAGCCCATCAAAAATATGAGCATTCACACGCTCTATAATACGAAATTTATTCGTGGGTAATTTTGGCACTGCAAATCTAAATATTAAAATCAGTCTATGCAAGTGTTTTTGGGAAAAGTTCTATTATAAAAGCCCGAATCTTCTTAATTCAACCTTACTGATCCGGGAATTGCTCTTAATCTTCTCACAGACCTTAGACACATCACCCGTGCCCAATCTGCCTAAACTGTTACTTTTAAGGAGTTTGGACTTTTTCACTGTCTTGATTGAGGAGCAATCTATATAACTGTCATGCGAAAGGAAGTCATAATCATCCCCTTTTACTAGATGCTGCATAGCTTGTACAAAAGGAGGCAGGTTTATATTGACATAGGAATTGAAAATAACACCACCATAAACATTTCCGTTCCCATCAAAGCCAAGAACTACAAAGAATTTATCACGACTGTTATCCCCCGGTTTAGGAGTTATACCGTTGGCCCTGTTCATGGTAATACGGAAAACATCGCCGATCTTAATTTCCGAAGGTTTCATTAAACTCTATTGAATCATTGATATATTCAACTAGCTGCTCACTGGCTCCCCCATCACGGGCGATATCTCCCGGATAGATTACATGATTCCCCTTTCTGGATCTAGCTTTTTCCCAACAAGCCGTATGAGAAGTTCTTTCCAGTTCCGTGAAACTCATCTTACCGTATTTGGAAATGCATTCGTCCAAAACCTCCATATCATAATCGGACAAATAGTCCGTATCGGAATCCCGTTTGGGCAACAGATAATAATCCACAACATTTATGTCATTTTTCATGTTGGGGATAACACTTCTTTGACCTTTTATGGCATTATACAATTCCGTAGGAACCGGACCATGAGGAAGAGCGCAGAATTTATCGGTTATCATCAACTGCCCCCATTCAACCAAACTGCGCTGATTGGCGAAGTACAGTATCTTAAACAGATGATAATAATCCATACCCCCAACTTTGTTGAGAATATAAAGTACCACTTCTATTATCTTTTGTTTTTCCAATTCTATCATACTCTTACTTCATTCCTTTATAATTGAGAACGGTTAGTTTGCAGCAAATGTTTTATGCAAAAATAGATATTTAATTCATAATCTAAAAACAATATTACCAATCAGATATTAATTTATACTCTATTCTAAATTACGTTGCGATTCGCAACGTAATTTAAAGGTGTTAGTGAAATCAATTAAAAGCCATTACTCAATTTTGGGGGACTTATCTTTCAATTCATCCTATTCTTTCTAAGAAAATTTCAAATTATAGATTGTGCAATGCAATATTTTATTAGTATTTTTGTATGTAAATCAATGAATTATGGAAAATCCTATCTATCATCTGAGAAAAAACAAACGTAAATGGGATATAGAAGATATCACCTTACGATTACTGGCCATATCAGCCTTACTATTAGTAGTCTATATGACAATATTAATAATTAAAGCAATTGGCTGATAAATGAAGCGATTGTTGCTAATGAAGCTAATGCTGTAATTAACCATACAATGCGCTTAATAAGGAGTTTTTTCTTTTCTTTTTCTATTTTAGAAAAGCCTCCATTTTGGCAGAACTTCATTCCTTCAGGTGTTAAGCGACAACGAAAAGAGTTGTCGCTTAATTTTTTCACTGTAATATAGCCTGATGCTTTAAGAGTATGTATAATCTCTTCAAGCTCATTCGAGTTCAAATCAACTAACCAATTCGTATTGTTTTAATTTTGCTTCCATACTGATTTCTCTTGATTATATAGCAAATGGAAGATTGAGTTGCCTGTTGTTTTCCCTCCAGTCTTCAATAGTATACTTCATCACTTGATTAAGTTCGGCTTTAGCCTTATTCATTAATTTCTGGGCATCTTTAAAACGACGCTGACAATCCTGATATTCCGCCACTTTCTTTTCTATGACCGCTTGTTTCTGCTTAAGAAATGTTTTAGCATCACTAAAGTGTTCAAATAACACTTTATAGCATTCCGTTTGATAAGCCATAAGATTTTGTCTCTTCTCTTCAACCACATTAGCGGGATTAATAGTTAATAGCCATCCGAAAATATATTCCATAGGTAAACAGAACATTTCTCGCTGTTTTCCATCAGCTCCAACCATTGTGCAGAGCACTGCGGTTGGAGCTAACAAATAATGATTTTTAATTTTTACTGTTTGTGAAGCAAAGTCTATTCCTAATGTTTCGCAAATAGGTCTAACAGGAACCAATTGTTCATCACGTGTGGACATAATATCCACGTTGTTCACTCTTGCAATAATACTTGTAGTCATAATTTTATTTTTTATTGGTTATTAAAATGGCAGGCGTTCCACTTCGGGATCCTGCATATTTTTTTCTCTTGGTGTTTCGTTGCGTTTCAAATCAAGGCCATACATAGAGGCCAGTATGTCGTAATTCAGCGCGATACAGCTTGTATTCTTATTCAGAGATTTGATACGGCGCACCATCATGGTATCGCTGCCTTGGGCTATATATTCTTCCGGAATATCCTTGCCTTCATTCTCCAGCTCTCCACGGGGTACTTCTTCCGTTTCCTTCCAATTGAAACGATGAGCTGCTATAGGACCTATATAACAGGCATTGGAACGAAGATTCTGCTCAATGGTAGACTGACTGGACTGTTCCCGGTTAAAGGAACTGCGGTCATACTGGGCATAAATCACAGATAGCCGGATATACATGACACATGTTCCGTCAGGCACAGGATAAGAAACAGATGATTTTCCAGGTCCGATCAGAGTAAGCTTCTGAGGATAATCGAAGTCAAAGTCACGGCCCGGAACCAATGCCTTGGTATCTATCATAACATCCATGGCCTTGAAGAATGTAGCCAGTTTGTCTGTACGTGAAATCAGATCCACCTGGAACTGAATTTTGTCGCAAGCTATTTTGAAAAACTCCTTGTATGTAAATGGCAGTTTCAGATCCGTATATTCTTCCACCAAACGGCACATGGCAAGAAACAGAGAGGCTGTCTTCATCAGACGGTCTATCTCACCATGAGCCAGCATCTGCGATTTCAGCTCCTTGTAACATTCAGTTTTAAGCCTGCGGATATTGTCCATTACCAACGGACGAAGCTTCAGTATCTCCAGCAGCACATTGCACAAACCACGTTCCTCTATATCTTTCAATTCATTGAACAAGTTCACCTCTTCCTGAGTACGTTCCTTGGCAGGTTTTGGTACCTCGCACACAATGATACGGGACATCAACGAGTTATCATCACGTTGCGGTGTTTCCTGGCCGCAAATAATGATTGGAGCATATATCTTCTCAACCTCTATTTCCTTTCCGGTAGTTCCTTTCCGCTTCTGCCTTCCATCACCGTCATATACGGCGGTTTTCAAAAACTGAAACACTTTATCCTCTATTTCCTTGTTGTTATATTCATCTAAAACAACAGGAACGTCACGAAACATGGCCAGCATGGAAGACAGACCTGCGTAAGTGGTGGAAGGAAGATTGGTCAATGGAACCTTCGGATTCATGAACAACGATCGGATGCTGACTGCAATCTGTGTCTTTCCGGAAGACATCGGGCCCATGAAAAACGGAGCTGTAAACAAGCGGTCTATGCAATGGATATTACTTCGGAACGGGCACATCAAAGCAAACATGATAGCCCATTTCCCATTATCATTAAGCTGATACACCCGGTTCATCAGATCCGCCCATCGTTGGAACGTGCACTGTTTCTCAACAGGTATGTCCTTATAAAGCAAGTTACTGATTACTTCATACTTCTCTTTCATGTCCGAATTCATATATAATTGTGAGAAAGCCGGCAGATACCAGTTTTCGTTGTTATGAGTTGCCACACCCAGTTCGTTGACAGGGTCAAAACGATACTGTCCGTCCTGCTCATGGTATATACCATTGGCAAACGCAAAGAACATAGTGGACTGATCCCGGCTGAATCCGTCGGGCTGCTGGTTCCCATAAGTACGGACTTCTTTACAGGACACAAAATTACGGGACATCCATTCGCGAATCTTTGTCCAATGCTTTTCTTCTCCATTACTGAAGTTGACAGCTTCCAGCATGATCAGTCTTTCCTCAATGGTTGATTTTTTAAGGAAGCATTTGGAAGGCGCTTCCAAATAAATAGGTTTCTTATAATATCGGCGATTGATACGCACTATACGTTTATTGTCCTCATCCTTGTCACTGACAATATGAATTAGCGGTTCCATGAAAAAATCTCCCACCAAAGTACCTCCCTGCTTATTATTGGTAAAGATATACGCCACAGGTTCTCCGTTACGGTTCAGACGGGGATAGAACTGGTAATCATCCAGCATCTTTTGATATACGGGATTCGATTCGACATAATCAGGAATGATATCGGGATCATAGAACCCTTCCTCCTGATCATCACGTTGCGCGTTGATGGCAACCCTTGATTTTCGCTTTGCCAAGTACGGTTTCAGCAATGTATTTAGATCTGTCTTGGTTAACTCCATCCATGTTGTAAACTTACTGAAGTTGACTATACGAACGGATTCTTCAGTGCAGGCTATCAGATCGGCACAACGCTGAAGGTAAGGTGTACGGTCTACCGGCTTATAGCGATTAAGGAACTGGTTATACTTAAAGACATAGGTATTGATGAATATCCATTCCTCATCCGGCTGTTCCTCCTCAATATAATCGTCTGACTGTTTTTTCTTGTTGATAAACGCGATATCGCTTCCCGGAACAAGTACGGAAATGTTGGTGACTCCGTTTCTGTAGCAGTCGGCCAAAGCTGCCATAGTGGTATTCTCCTCTCCTGTAGCAGAAATTACAAGAGCATCAGCGGACACATCCAGCAACTGGCAATCACGGCGTACCTTCTGAATATCTTCCATAGACAGACTTTCATGAAAATATATCTGAGGCACCGTCTCATAATTTTCCAAGAATTCATCAAAAGATGCTGATACATGAATGCTGGTACGCTCCGTCACTAAAGCCGGGAGTACATCAAGACCATATACACCCGGTTTTAGTGTCTCAACTGTTGGAGCTTCCGGCATATTGGAACGCATCTGACGAATCTTACGGTTTACTACATCCGGTTCCTGTGAGAACCGACGTGCCAGGTTCCTGGTATAATCCAGACGGAGAGTTTCTGACTCCACACATGCCACTAACCGACAGACAGATGCCAATCTTTCTTCTTTCTCTACCGGGTCCTCTATTTTCTCCGGAAGAAATATGTTACAGAAATAAGTTACAAAACTAGCCGTGTTATTATTCAGCCATGCCAAAGTTTGCTCTTTTTTCTCCCTGGCCAGATCATCAGGATCTTTACCCTGAGGAAGACGTACACAATTAATGTTAAGCCCTGCACGAAGCATTGTTTCACAATTTTTCATGGAAGCCTTTATACCCGCTTCATCATCATCGTATACCAGTACCACTTTGTTGCTATAACGGGAAATCAATTTCACCTGGTCTTCTGTCAGAGCCGTTCCCGAGCCGGCAACAACGTTTTTCACGCCGGCTGCGTATAGGCTCATAACATCGAACTGTCCTTCCACCAGGTACACATATCCCACCTGACTGATGGAACGATAAGCTTGGTAAAGTCCGAAGAGATGTTTTCCTTTATGGAAAAGCGGTGTGTCGGTAGTATTGACATATTTCCCTACCTTTTTATTGGGCGTTACTATGCGCCCACTATATGCCACCGGTCTACCCTGCATATCCAGGAACGGAAAAATTATACGGTCACGGAATACATCGTAATAATCATAATCCCCTTGAGCCACAACGTTTACTTCAATTAGGTTTTGTGATAGATATCCGGCTGAAGAAAGAGAAGAATAAGCTTTGTTTCCCTGTGGCGCATATCCGATACGGAATGTTTTCAAAATCCCATCATCTAAGGAGTAACCACGTTGCTTTAAATAAGCTTCGGCTAAAGGAAGCTGAGACTGAAAAAAAATGGTAGCGGCATCCATGGCTACATATAGTGATTCACGATGTTTCCGTACTTCCAGTTCTTCTTTGGTAGCCTCGGTTTCTTCTACCTGTATACCCGCACGTTGAGCGCACCATAATACAGCTTCGGTGAATGACATGTTCTCATACTTTTGTAAAAAGTCAAAAACATCTCCTCCGGCACCGCATACAAAACATTTATACATTTGTCGAGATGGAGTAACGCGCATGGACGGATGACGATCGTTATGAAACGGACATACTCCGACATATCCCGGTCCTTTTTTCTCCAGTCTGACAAATGAGGATATCACATCTACGATATCAACTGCTGCTTTGACTTTATCTATGCTATTCTGACTTATTTTGCTCATCTGTTATTTCTCCTTCAAAGAGGTTTAATTGCCGCGCCTCGAATGCTTCCTGTAGGGTAATTTCTAGGTGCGTGGTTATTGCTACATATTCCGGCTCTGTAATTTGTACACGGCCATAATATAAATCCCAAAAGTGTACTTGTGACATACCGACTGCCTGATAAAAGGCACGGGTAGGTTTAAAGTACTCCGGGTGAACGAACTTTATTTTCAAAATTTCCTGTAAGATGTTCCGCTTGATCTGAGTTCCTACCGCTATCCGGTTTCTGATCAGAAACATCTTGACTGCGCTAGAAGTACGGCCTATGCGACAGGCCATTTCTTCTACAGTCAGCTTTCCAGCGTTATCGCGGACAAATCTTTTTTCGGCGTTGGTCCAACTTCCCTGGTTCATATTTCTTTTGTTTATAAATTCGAGTGTATGTATTATTAAAAACTACTTGCGGATGATCATGGATATACAAGCAACATATCCTGATGAATATTTCACGCATATCTTCCGGAACTAGGGTAACATCAAAGCATCTTCCTTCGCGTAAACCGTCAAGTGCGGAAAACACCTTACCTTCGTATTCGGTATATTCTTTCAACCCCATGGCATGGATGGTATCAAGTATCCATTCTCCATAATTATCCGGTAAACGAAATGAAGAGAAGTCCACCCCTTGAGATTTATCGGATAAAATCATAATACTTTGATGTTAATTCATTTACTGTTTTTTTCAACAGGACGTATTGTCTTGCCTGTATCATATTCCCGGCTGATTACTGTTGCTATCTTACGGGATATCTCCTGACTATCAGCAGATATATCCTGTATCCGGGAATAGTGCACAATTGCCTCGCTGATAACGTACAATTCGTTAGGGGTAAGTTCCATTATGGAAAAAAGCCCTGAATGATCTACATCTACATACATAACTGACCTGATTTTATATCGTATCCTTTATTCTGAACAGACTTGAGAGGCAGATCATACTGCGGAAGACGCTGGTTATCACTGGCACGAAAACAGATACCGGCAGCATCCCAACGCACACGGATCTGACATTTGACACGCTTGACCTTACCATCAATCACACGTTTGCTTCGGATGCGGATAAATCCTTCAGCCTTACGTATATAACGTGCACGGTCTGTGTAAAAAAGGCGATAAAGGTGATAGCCACAGATAATCATTGCAGCTTCAAAAGTGTTTGAATAATACATAGTTGTTATTTTAAATTATTATTAATCCAGAATAAAATCATCTCCCTAATGGAATGAAGATCAAGCTTAGCTTGTATATCAGAACGGTGACGGTCAATCGTATTGGTTGAAAGAGAAAGTTTTTGGGCTATCTGTTCGGTATTAAGTCCATCCGCATACATGCGGAAGATGGTCATCTGTTGCTTTGTCAAAGGCAAAGTATATTGGGGATTACAGACAACATTTTCCAAACCGCAATCACCTGTACCACGCAATGGACAGTGAACCTGTTCAAAATGGAACGTGTGTTTACTTATATCAACCACATTGGTTTCGTATTCCCCGAAATTGCATCGGGCAAAACGACTCACAATCCGATAACGATAATACGAAGGATTCTGAGCACTTCCCTTATATAAAGAAGATAATGCTAGATAGGCACCGTGATAGTTTTGCATAATATAATCATGCAAAATATTGAGCAAATCATAATGGGAAGATAACAACAAAAACGATTCTTGCCCGTTCATTGAAACCATAACGCCACCTGAAGGTGTGTTATAAAATTCTATATTGTTCAGTTTAAGCATAATTGTAATTTCGTTAAGAATCTTTGTCTATAAAGAAAAGAATACCAATTATCGTAAACACGCATCCACATAGAAAAGCAAATACGTAACTAATTATAATATTCATTGTTGGTTATTGCTGTATGTTGTTAAAATTGCGTAATGCAGATTCTAATGTATCATAATATTCTGCATTATAGATATAAGATACTTTATCCCCTTGGCTATATTCTTTGTCATTATCCGTAACTCCAACAATAAATTCCATCATTGAGCTTCCCAACCGGTGAACTCCGAGACAAAATGTCTTGTCTCTATTTTTTTTACTCTTGCTTGTAGCTAGTAAAAAAATGCCATTTACTATAGTTGGTTGCTCTGCTGTTGTCTCTTCAGACCTCATGTGGATATTTTCCAAAATATCAGTACTGAATTTTAGCGCGACAGAACATGATATCATTTCTTTTTTTGAGTCTTCTTTTTTCATATTATTCATTTTTAGGCATTAAATCATCCAAATACGCCCATTCTTCAATGGCATCTTTGGAACACTCATAATCATCGCACTCTTCATCGTCCCAACACTGCTCTGTTACGTTCCAATAGCGGACACCGTAACCAATTCCAGTGCTTAATTCCCCATACACAAGGCATGGTATCTGCGGATAATGTTCATTTTCGTATTCTCCATGAGCTTGTGGCACTTCATCTTTAGTCTTGTGCCATATGGAATTGATACGCCATTCAGAGCCATTATCAAAACTAAGAGCAATCATTTCCTTAATATCGGAAACGCCATTTGGAACTCCGTTTGTCCCGAATGAATCAATTACTGATTCTGCATATTCTTTTGCTGCTTCTTCTAACTTCTGTTTCATATCTTATCTGTTTTGAGGGTTATTTAATTTTTAAAAAGTTGCTCATTCGCTCAATGCATCTTTGTTTCTGATTGAGATTGGGATGCACATATAAATTGAGTGTGGTAGCGATATTCGAATGTCCAAGAATTACACTCACTGTCTTATAATCGCATTGACTTTCAATGCATCTGGTAGCAAATGTATGCCGGAGTCCATGAAACACAATGTGCGGAATATTCAGACGCTTCAAGAGCCGGGCAAAGAAATCACGGTAAGAACGGGGATCTTCCGGACGTTCTGATGTTCCTACTACAAATCGGGACGGAGATATTTTCTTTACTTCCTTCAAGGCAAAAAGAAGCTGTCTTGAGATAGGTATCTCCCGGTATGAATTTCGTGTTTTGGGAGAAGTGAAAGTCCTTTCCGTAGTTCTTGATTCGCAGTTGTATATCCTTCCTGCTGTATAACTAATGGTGATTACCTTCTGTCTGAAATCCACATCTTCCCATCGCAGGGCACACACCTCTCCAATCCTCATGCCGGTACACAGAGACAGCAGAATGCCTATATTCTTAGGAGTTGGGGATTCGGTGAGATGGCTCATCAGTATCTGTTGATGGTTTAAGGACAAAGTAGGCAAACGGTGAGATTCGGTATCTGTAGGATAGTTTATCTCCCACTCCTCATAAGGGAATAACTTATGTTTCCCACCATACTTGACTATAGATTTCAGCACCGCCACAATATCCCTTACGGTTTTTTTAGCAAGACCAGAGGAAAGCTTGTAGAGAACAAATTTCTGAACGTCGCTTTCCGATATAGCTGTCTCCGTCCCAAAATATGGGAGTAAATGGGTTTGAAGGGTAAGCATATACGCGCACATCGTGGCATGCTTTATAACAGGTCGCTTCGCAGCACTCCAAATCCTGGCGACTTCTTGAAATGTTTTAGTATTCATTTCTGATTTGTTTTGAACCATACGGTGGACGTTCAACCACCGTATGGCAATGTGATTACTCTACTATCATCCAATCGTTGGCAATCATATCCGTCTGTGATGCAAGCCAACCATTAACAACTGTTCCATCAGCAGCTTTCATACACAAGTATGCGGTAAACTTAATTTTATCAGTTGTCGAATCTCCATAATTATTGGCAACCCATTTTTTAAATAATTCGGGTAATGATTTGACCTGATTCACGATCATATCAGTAGGCAAGCTATCTTCCGGACGTTGAAAAATAAACATGCCTTTCCCGTTCCATCCTTGCCGGGCAACAAGTCTTCCTCTCTGAATGGATTTAAGAGCTTGACCGAAAGAACCAAGTTCACCGATTGTTAATTCTTCGCTTTCATAAGCACCTATGACATAGGCCGTTTCAATCTCACCTTTGGTATAGTTACTACCCTGGTTACACAACTTTGCTGAATATTCAGCCGATTTTTCGTCTAATGTTTTCATTATAACATATGGGTTTTACAAAGCCCACCCAAGGCTCATTACTTAATAATTTCAAGCATGAAGTCTGTGAAGTAAATGCCTTCCAAAGGCTTCGATTGCTGAAAATGATTTATATAATCCTTTCTATATTGAGAAGGGACTTGAGGAATTATTTGTAATGCTTTAGCTATTATTATTTAAATAAGATTGTATAATTTCATTGAAATATCTCAATTCTAATGGGCGAAATCCATTTCTAGTTAATTTCTGGTAAAATGTTGAATAAGGCATACCTGATATGGCAGTATATTCATCTCGAAACCTAACTCTATCTTTTTCCGATAATAATCCAAATTGGTATTTGGGTTCCATTTTTTCTATTTTTCCTTCTTTTTTCATTAATAATCCGTTTTTTAGTTTTATATTTATACTGCAAACATAAGGTATTTATTATATAATACAAAGAATATATTGTATTAATTGATATATACTTTATATATTTAGAATTAATATAAATAATAGTATGTTTAAAGGTCAGAGAATCATAGATTTACTAATTGATAGGAGAAAAAAGAAAAAAGATCTATATGAATATCTTGGTATAACTCCTGTAGGATTAGATAGCATTATCAAAGGAAGTAATGTTAGAGCAGGGAACTTGGAGAAAATAGCTGATTTTTTCAAAGTTCCTATTGATTTTTTCTTTGATAGAGATGTCTATAATTTACCTGAAGAACAAGCTATAGAAGGGGAGGAGAATAAACATGAAGAAATGAGTGTTTCTCAGGAAAATATATATTTAAAAAGGATTTTAGAAGAAAAGGAGAGGACGATTCAAATATTGCTTTCACAAAAAAAGCAATCTTAAAAGCATAATAAAATCGAACAAAAGTAGAACAAATTAATTTTAACCAATTAACAATCAGAACTTTTGGAAATCCGCCAGGAACCTCTAAAGCCAAAGAAGGATTAGAATGAAAATTTCTAATCCTTCTTTGGCTTTTAGGGGCTCAGCCGATTTTTTGGATTGGTAGGTAGTACCTAGGGCTCAGTTTGAAAACTTGGGGGAATTAGTTAAAAACACTATCTTTGTGGCATGAAACAGAACCTTCAACCCCCTGCCACTCCACTGGAGA
>OGXU01001162.1_pt1 | contig 13690 bp, 8 predicted proteins | sample 1576381 | NCBI WGS metagenome assembly OGXU01 (sample SAMEA3541544, study PRJEB24748) | human gut metagenome | biome: human gut; feature: human-associated habitat; material: faeces | place: China | collected 2012 | reverse complement strand
TAAAAATATAATACAATAAAAAACAATGATATCGAATCATTGTTTTTTAGCGAGCCTATATCCCCATAAATAAATTTAGGGGCTTTACGCTCTCATTTGGTAAAAATTTTCATCTCTTTAATCTTATCCGTAATTGTTGGTCTTATCCTTGGCGAAGAAAATTTACCATGGCTCAAAGCTTATCTTGCGCCATTTGGTACAATGTTCATCAATTTAATCAAAATGATTATTGTACCTGTAGTATTAGCGTCTTTAGTTTGTGGTGTTGCTAGTCTAGGTGACACAAAAAAACTTGGTCGCATTGGTATCAAAGTTATTTTGTTATATTTAGTAACAACTGCTGTTGCTCTTATCATTGCCCTTGGTTTAGCTTCTGTTTTACAACCTGGTTTAGGTATGGATTTAGTAGCTGAAAAAGCTCCTGATATTAAAGAAGCTCCCGGTTTTATGGACGTTTTAGTTGGTATGATACCATCTAATCCTATCATGACTATGGCAAAAGCTGATATGCTTCCTCTTATTGTGTTTGCATTAGCTATTGGTATTGGTATCACTGCTGTAGGCAAAAAAGGTCAGCCACTTCTCACATTCTTTGATTCTTTAGCAGAAGTAAGTTATAAATTAATCTCCATGATTATGAACCTTGCACCTTATGGTGTATTTGCTCTTTTAGTACCAGTAGTTGCTGCTAATGGTCCCAAAGTTTTATTACCACTTTTATCCGTTATCGTTACTGTTTATATCGGTTGTATCATTCATGCACTTGTTGTATACTCTTCCATCGTTTCTACACTCGGTAAAATGAGTCCTTTGAAATTCTTTAAAGGTATGACAGAAACAATGCTCTTAGGTTTCACAACTTGTAGCTCCGCTGCTGCACTTCCTGTAAATATGAAAAACTGTACAGAAAATCTTGGTGCTAATAAATCCATTGCTAGCTTCGTACTTCCTTTAGGTGCAACTATCAATATGGACGGAACAGCTATTTATTAAGGTGTTTGTGCTATCTTTATCGCTAATGTTTATGGTATCGATTTAACAGCAGGTCAAATGCTTATGATCGTCTTAACTGGTACACTTGCTTCTGTAGGTACTGCTGGTGTTCCAGGTGCTGGTGTTATCATGCTTGCACTCGTATTACAGACTGTAGGTCTTCCTATGGAAGGTCTTGCACTTGTTGCTGGTATTGACCGTGTATTAGATATGATCCGTACTTGTCTTAATATTACAGGTGATGCTGCTGTAACTATCGCAGTAAGCCAAACAGAACGAAATAATAATTAAATCTACTAAAAAATAAAGACACTAGAAATAATCTAGTGTCTTTTATTATGCCCTAAAATTCATTTTAATATACTGTAGATATTACTTTTCCTAGACTATCAGCCAAATCTTCTAAGTCTTCAAGATTTTCTTCTGATGCTAAAAATAAAGTGAAAATATCTGGACTTAAATCTATCATACCAATGCAAATATCTTCATCAAACCATTTACTATCAAGATATTTACACCAATTTATGATATTTTCATCATCAATAAAGTCCATTTCTTCATTGTAATAATCGTACTCATCATCTTCATTATAATCATATTTATCTATTTCATAATCTTCTTCTTCAAACTTACTATCTAAAGCTAGATTATATTCTTTAAAAGTTCGCAAACTTTTCAGGCTCCAACCAAAATCAGTAATACTACAATCTTCTTGTATTTGCATTACATAATTATTTCTGACTAAAATATTCACTGTAACTAGCCATTGCAAATCTTCTACAGAATCATATTTTATACTGATATTGCGCTCTTCAAACTCTTCTAAATGCTCTTGTGCATATGCTTCTATATTATCGATACTCTCTTCTATTTCCGCTAATACATCATCGTCATTACCGCTTATAATTCGCGCTATCTCTAATAAAGTTTTTGCCTTTTCCATTTGTATCCCTCTTTTTTTATTTAATTACTAATTTATTAATTCACTATATAAATAAAAAAATCCTGTTAATTTAAAAAACATTTTAGCTATGATATAATATATATTAACTAATATTTATTTTTAATTAATTTAAATTATAGGAGTGATTTTTATTTTATATATAGGTAACCATTTATCTTCTTCAAAAGGTTTTTTACAAATGGGTAAAGAAGCTTTAAGTTTAAATGCTAATACATTTTCTTTTTTTACTAGAAATCCTCGTGGTAGCAAAGCCAAAGATATAGACGATAATGATGTTCAACAATTTTTAGCACTAGCCAAACAATATAAATTCCATAAATTAGTAGCTCATGCACCTTATACATTAAATCCATGTTCCAATCGCGAAGAAGTACGCGAATTTGCTCGCCAAACAATTGCTGATGATTTACTTCGCATGGAAAAGTTGCCTCATAATTATTATAATTTCCACCCAGGAAATCATTTAGGGCAAGGCATAGATTTTGCCACCAAAGCTATCAGTGATTGCTTAAATGAAGTGATGTGGCCTGAGCAACAGACTACTGTTTTATTAGAAACTATGGCAGGAAAGGGCACTGAAGTTGGCAAAACTTTTGCTGAACTCCAAGCAATTATCGAGCGTATTAATTTACAAAATAAAATAGGTGTATGCCTTGATACTTGTCATATTTGGGACGGCGGTTATGATATTGTAAATAATTTAGATGATGTCCTAGCCGATTTTGATAAAATAATCGGTCTTGATAAATTAAAAGCTATACATTTAAATGACAGTAAAAATGACTTAAACACTCATAAAGACCGCCATGAAAAAATTGGTCAAGGTAAAATAGGTCTTGATACTATCATAAAAATTATAAACCACCCACAATTGAAACATTTGCCATTTATTTTAGAAACACCAAATGACCATGATGGATATGCTCAAGAAATAGCTTTATTGCGCGCTAATTTCAATTAAATATAAATAAAAAAAGTATCTTTTTCTAGCTGAAATATAAGTCAGAAAAAGATACTTTTTATTTTACTTATTTATCTTGTTTGCCAATGAGCTAATGCTCCTGTAAATTCATTCAATTTAAATGAGTTTGCTACAGCTTTATCAATGAAATTTTGAGCATTTTCAAAAGCTTGATGGATATCTAAACCTTTAGCAAGTCCTGCTGTTATTGCTGCGGAGAAAGTGCAACCAGCACCACTATTATAGATATTTTTCATCTTAGCTTTTTTCTGGATAGTAAATTCTTTACCATCAAATAAAACATCTACCATATAATCGCCATCTACACGACTACCAGATTTTATAATGACATTTTTCGCACCGAGTTTATTGATTTTTACACAAGCTTCTTTAATGTCTTCTACAGTTTCCACTTTTTCCATACCTGCAAGATAAGCAGATTCTACTGTATTTGGTGTTATTACATCAGCTTTTTTTACCAATAAAGATTTTATTGCTTCGGCTGCTTCTGGTACCATGATAGCGTCGATACCTTTACAAACCATTACAGGGTCGATTACTACATTTTTAAAATTATATTTATCTATGGATTTTGCTACTAATTCTACAAGAGCAGCTGAACCTAACATACCTGTTTTCATGGCATTAATGCCAATACCTTCACCAACAGTTGCAATCTGACGTTCAATAGTAGGCAAATCTATAGGAAAGATATCATGAACCCAATCTTTTGGATTTTGTGCCACAATTACAGTTAGTGCCACCATTCCATAAACGCCCATCTCTTCAAAAGTCTTTAAATCGGCTTCCATACCAGCTCCACCAGAAGTATCCGAACCTGCTATAGTCAAAGCTTTATAATTTTCTAATGCCATATTATCACCTTTAAATACAAATTATTTTTAATAAGATGTTTTAAATTATAAAATTCTACTATTTTAAAGTCAACAAAATCATATAAAAAAGTGGATATTGTATCGATACAATATCCACTATAACCATTATTTTCCTAAAATTATTTGCTCCATAATAAATTCATAATTTTAGCATATTCTTCTTCTAAATTTTTAACAATAGTATCTGTAACAGCTATGATTAATTCGCTATCTTGTTTTACACCTAATACACAAGTATCTAAATAAATACCTGTTTCATTTGTATAATACTTAAAAGATTTATATTTAGCATTTAATTCATCAAAATAAGCCAATAATTTATCTTTGTTTTGTACACTTGGTGCAACCTGCACACGAATTACTCCATAAATACTATCATCTAAAATTATTCCCATAGGTAATAATTGACCATTTATATTTATTGATGAATGAAATACTACAGCATTAAATTTATCATTTTCTACTTCTTCTACTCTAAAGCAAGTTATATTTTTTTCATCTAAATAGTCTTTAAAATTTTGTGCTTTCTCATTCATAATAAAATACCTCACATTCATTTATGTAAGCTAAATCCTAAAAAAGATTTAGCTTACATTTTTATATTTATTTTTAGATTATACTTCTTCTACAGCTTCATCAAGAGGAATAGCACCATCAACAAAATTAAATTCTGCTTTACGTTCTTTAAAGTCACGGTTTCTATCCCATGGAGCATCTTTATATAAATGACTCCAATTTTTATTGTCATTTATATCAAATGGTTTTAATACAGTTAAATCACCTGCATTAATTGTAACATCATAATTATTAAAGACATCATCTTCTGTACCAGATGGATAGAATGTACCGTCAATAATTACACCAATAACACCATCATGCTTACCTGGCTGTCCTATAATACTATCATCATCTAAACCAAAGTTAATATCGAAATCATTTGGATTATCTCCATTTGCCCATCCATCAACAGTTCCGCCATAATTTGGATTATCTCCAACAGTAGTATTAGAATCATCAACTGTAATTGTTAAATGTCCCTTATCTACTGTAGATTTTCCAGGATTAATTGTAATATTATAGTTATTTTCTAATCCTTCTAAACCACTGATATTACCTGTCCAAGTATAATTTTCACCTGCATTATTCGTATGTGTATTATTATCTTTTAAAGCAGTATCTTCTGTCATTGTTACATCTAATTTATCTTCAAATGCTTCATCACCATTTGTTAATCCTTCTGTACCTATGATTACATAATCATCTAAATTAGGTTTACCGTATTCATGATGTACATTTTCATTTAAATCAATTGTTAAATCTGCTTTATTTACTACAGATTGTCCTTCATTAACTGTAATATTATAGTTATTTTCTAATCCTTCAATACCACTGACATTGCCTGTCCAAGTATAATTTTCACCTGCATTATTTGTATGTGTATTATTATCTTTTAAAGCAGTATCTTTAGTCATTGTTACATCTAATTTATCTTTAGATGCTTCATCGCCATTTGTTAATCCTTCTACACCACTTATTCCATAGTCTTTTAAGTTTGGATCACCATATGTGTGGTATACCTTATTTAAATCTACTACTAAATCAGCTTTATTCACTGTAGATTGGCCTTTATTAACTGTAATATTATAGTTCTTATTGATAGTATCATTAGATGTAGTTACATTTGCAGTCCATTCATAGTTTGGATTTTTTTCATTATTGGCATTCTGAGTTTTATCTTTTCCTATTATTGCTTCATCATTTACATTTCCAACAATAAAATTATCTGGAGTATAATTATCTCCATTTACCCAGCCAATCTTATCTATTTCATAATCATCTGTATTTGGTGTTCCATATGTGTGTTCTACATCACCTAAATCAATTACTAAATCTGCTTTATTTACTTTAGAATCTCCTTTTACAGTAGTATCAAATTCATAGTTTTTAAGTGAACCAATAATGTTTCCTGTCCAAGTATAATCACCTGCATTATTTGTTACTTTTCCTGTTGTATTTCCTGTTAATGCTTTATCTGTTATTGAATTATGATCTAAACCAATTAAATTACTATAATCTTCTCCATTAACCCAACCATCTATAGTAATTCCATAACCACCATTTTGAATAGTTGTATTACCATATATACGATCTAAATAATTACCTGTGATAGTGAGTTTTGCTTTATCATTTGTTATTGTTGGTGGATTATTACTATCTGGTTTTGTACTATCTAAACTAGTTACAAAATCAAAACCTAAATTATTTGGATTACCATTATTACCATCTGTATTTATTTGTTGTGAGAATAACATTTCATATGTTCCAGCATCAACAAATTGTACACCATTTATTAACTGATTACCTTTGCCTATAGTATTAATATAATCCTCTAAACTATGTGCAGCATCTTTATTTGCAACTTTTATAGTACCGATTACTATATTTTTAGCATCTAATACTTCTACAAGGCTTTCATCTTTATTATAACGAATTAAAACGCCTTGCTGTTTACCATTATAAACAAAATTAGGTTTTACATTATTTCCATCTTTATCTTTAGCTGGTACAAATTCTGCTTTTGTAAGGAAAATTTTTAATAATGGATTTGCATTACCGTCATAGAATTTCCATATACCTCTATCAAAAGTATACTTATCTTTATCTTTTTGCTCATCTTCTGTTTTTAAATAAGTAATACCTTTTTTACCATCATCACTACTAGAGAAACTATATGATGTATTAATTGTTCCATTATTTGTTCCAATTAAATTACCGTTAGTATTAGTTGCATAAATATTTGTTACTGTAGCATTTGTATTATCACCAACAACATTACCTACATCAGTTTTACCTACAACAATTGATGTAGAATAAGCATTAGAAAGTGTGCCACTATTAGTACCAATTAAGCCGCCAACATTAACATTACCTTTTACACTACCATTGCCAGCAATAGTATTAAATACTTCTTTTACAGTGCCTTCATTAGTACCTACAATACCGCCCACATTAGTGCTATCACCAGCAACAATATTTCCTGTATTATATCCAGCAGTTAATTTACCAGTACTTGTATTTTTACCAATTAAGCCACCTATATTAGTAGAATTAGTTCCTGTAGATGTTGTAGCTGTAATAGTACCATTATTATAAATCTGATATTTATAATAAGTATCAGCATCATCTCTACCACCAGTAATAGTACCGCTATTGATACCGATTAAGCCACCAACATTATATACACCACTAACATTTCCATTTACTTCATTTCTAAGTGAAGTTTTTTCAATATCTCCACTATTAATACCAATAAGACCACCTGTACCACTATCTAAATCCTGACTTCCACCTGTAACAGTACCACTATTGCTAAGGTCTGAATTAGTGATATCACCCGTACTTTCAGCAAAGATACCGCCAGCTCCACCGTTTGATTTTACTTTACCAGTATTAACTAATTCAGCATCATCAATATCTACAGTATTTTTACCTACTGCACCACCAACTTTATCTCCGCCAGTTACATTACCATAGTTTCCATTGAAATCTTCTAATTTACCATTATTTTCACCAGCAATACCACCTACATAAGTAGCTCCACTAGCATTGATATTACCTCTATTAGTAGCATTTTTAATAGTACCATCTTTAGTATTTATACCAGTTACGCCACCAAAATACATTGCATCTGAGCCTATTGCATTTAAAACAATATCATTCTTTACATTTTCAATAGTGCCATTATTTTCACCAGCAATACCACCTACATATTTATTACCAGTAATACTGCCACGATTAATTAAATTTGTATCTGTAGTAGAAATGCTACCACTATTTGTACCAGCAATACCACCTACATATTGTTTACCAGTGATTTCAGCAGAACTATCATTTGTTAAATTTGTAAGTTCAACATTTTCACCATTACTACCTACAAGACCACCTACATAATTAACGCCTGTAATTACTCCATTATTTCTACCATTGGATATATTACCAGATGTACTACCTACAAGACCACCTGTATACTCACCTTCAGCTGTAACACTTGCACCATTTACAATTAAAGATATATCGCCATTTTGGGTATTTATACCAGTGATACCACCTACATTACTTGAACCTTTAACAATACTTTCATTATAAGCATCATGTAAAGTACCCTTATTTATACCAGCAATACCACCTGTATTATCAACTAATATACTACTACCAGTTACACCATAGGCATTTACATTATCCAATCCTTTACCAGATGCTGTATTTACACCTACTATACCGCCTAAACTATAAGTATTATCTTTACTACCACTAGCAATAACAGCTGAATGACTTTGTGAATTAGATACTAAGCCAGTATTAATACCAGCAATACCACCTGCTGTTGTTAATGCTCCACCAAAATTTGCATCTTTTCCAGCAATAACACTATCTCTAGATGTAGCATTATTAACTGTACCATTATTAGTACCTACTACACCACCTGCTGCTCCAACCTTTACACTAGTTTGACTATTAACAGGAGTACCATCTAAGCTAGCACTATTTGCACTGCCTACTGCTTCTACTGTATTACCAAGTGTAGTTACATTATCAATTGTACCTTTACCATTATTAGTACCTGCGATAGCACCTACATTATCATAACCTTTAAAAGTAGATGAATATACTTTTAAGTTCTTAATAGTACCTTCATTTACACCAAATACACCTACATTATCAGTAGAAGTATGCTTCTTAGTATTATCTACATTTAAACCGATAATACGATTTCCTCTACCATCAAATTTACCAGTGAAAACTGTACCACTGCCACCAATAGCTTGGTAATCTTTTACATCTGTAGCATTAATATCATTTTTAAGAGCAAAATTATAAGATAAAATATTGCTATCTTTATTTTCATTAGCATAATCCTGGATACCTTTTAATTGTTCTCCATCAGCTACCCAGATATAAACAAAATCTTTTCCTGTTTGAGTATTAGGTAAATTATCTCCATTAGTTTTTATATATAAATTATCTAACTCTTTTGATAAAGTATTGCTCTTTAGGTCATATTTATTTAAATCAAATTTATTATTATCATAATCCCATAAATCAACAGTGATTTTTGCATTATCTGTACCTGCAAAATTAATATACTTACCATTTTCTGTACTAGTAGCAGGTTTTTCAAATGATTTTAAGAAATTATGCATTCTACCTTTAATAATAGCATCACTAATGGCACTTTCTGTTGCCTCATCCTTTAAATTGCCATTAATAATATAATTATCATGTAAATATTCAGCAAAAGCCGTTAATTGAGGATCGCTTAAATCAATTTTATTTTCTAAATTCTTTATAATAGTTTTTATGCTATCTATACTATACTATCTAAATTCCCACTATCAGCTACTAATGCTTTATATAAATTATTAGTATATTTTTTTAAGCTTACTTTACCTATATTGGAAATATCTACTACAATTTCACCCGTGCTATCTGCGATAGTAGTTAAATTTAAATCTCCACCTATGACCATATCACTATCGACATAGATATTCTTACCTTTTAAATTTACATTTCCTTGTGTATCAATAATGCCATTTTCCATATTACCATAGTAAATATTTACATCGCCATTTGTAGCGGTAATAGAAACATTTCCTGTGCTATCTGCTCCAGCTGTAACTGTATGAGCATAACCTTCTGCAATATTTGGCATTTCAGCATTTTGATTTGTTAAATTACTTCCAATATTATCATCATATGCATCATTTATACTACCTTTAATACCATCTATAGTAGTTGTTTGATCAGCTACTGCTGTTTTTATTTCACCATAGGTATTTACATTAGCACCTGTAATAGTGATATCACCTTTTATATTATTATTACCAGTAGAAATTATACTACCATAAGCATCAACTGTACCTGTTTCACCTGCATCAATAGTTACAGATGAACCATATATTTTTGAAAAACTACCTAAGCCTATATTTTCAGCATTATTTTTCTTACTACCATAACTTTTAATATTTAAAGCACCATCGCTATAAATAATCCCACCAAATAATCCTACGCCTTTATCGGAGTTTTTAAAGTTATCTAAAGTCAAACCACTATTATATACAGCTAAACCACCATCACCATAAATACCTAATTTTTGCCAATCTAAGTTTACGTTTTTACTACTATCTTGTGCATTAATAATTGTTAATAATGGGTCATATGCTGTACCATATTGAACACTACTTATATTTAAACTACTCCATAAACCATTGTTTAATTTTTCATCCTTTAAATATCCAGATGACTCTGGCATAAATGCATTTAATATAGGTGTTGTACCATTATATATACGCCAATCACTATCAGTAAATCCACCATATTCCGTTAAATCATCTTTATTACCGTTTTTTATTTCTCCAGTAGGTGCTTTAGGTATGTTTGTATTTGGATCATCTTTTGATAATACTCCCTTACCTGTAGTATCTATATAATAAGCATTATTAATTTCTACATCATGTCCAGTTACACCATTATAATAACTACCTATCATATTAGTTTCTACTTTTTCTTTACCATTATCTACTGAATATAAATTTCCTAAAGTATAAACATTTTCTATTGTCAAACGACCTGGAGCCTTAGCACCACCTATAGTACCTATCATTCCACCTACAGTATTTATAGTATTTGATGGACCTTTTATACTTCTAATAGTTCCTAAATTATATACATTTATCAATTTAGATTTTGTTTGGACTGAGGCTCCGTTATATATTCCCATACCACCTGCTATACCGCCAACATTTGAGCCACTTGCTGAATATGTTGTTGAATAGTTTGTTATATTTCCTGTATTAAAGGAATTTGTTATATCTCCTTTTACCCACCAACCAGCTATACCACCAGTTACAGTTGCACCATTATAGATGTCTCCATCATTATAAGATTTTTCTACATCACCCGATAGACGTCCTGCTATACCACCCACATGACGACCTTTATAGACAAATTCTTCATCACCAATTTGTCCTTTATTATATACATCATATAAACTGATTTTTGCACTTGTCTCTTCTGTAGAATCGCCTACTATTCCTCCCATATTTAATGGTTCTATTTGACCTACATTTTTTCTAGTACTTCTAATTTCACCTATATTATAAGAACCAACAATTTCACCATTATACATCATGCCAGCTACACCGCCAACACCAGTATAACCTCTTACATTACCTGTATTATATGAACTATTAATAGCAGCCAATGAATTATTGCCTTCTATTGTACTTATATCTTTTGTTTTAGATCTATCTATTTTACCTACTATACCGCCTACATTAGCAGCTTCAGATGTATCTAATATATTGCTTTCATCTACAATGTCTTCTGTATGCACCGTGCCCCTATTAGCAGAGGTATTGATATAGGCACTATCACCATACATATAGCCTACTATACCGCCTATATTTCCTACAATAAAACTTTCATCACCTCCTGTACCTGAATAATATCTTATAAACTCTTTTACAATATCATTTCCATTTCTAGCACCGGTAGCCATAATATCGCCACCATTATTAATTGCCTTAGTTATTGTTCCACTTTCTAAATAACCAGCAATACCACCTACATTATGAGCACCACGTACATCATTTTCTTTATTAGTAGCATTAGAAATATCTGTATTGACTGCACTACCGACAACGCCACCTACATTACCTGCCGTATAATAAGGCATATTGGCATTAGTAGTTGTATCTAATTTAGAAGATATATCTCCACTATTTAATACATTACTTATTTCACTACTATTACTACTACCTACAATACCACCCACATTAGCTATATTCACAGATTTTTTAGCTACACCGTTTTCACCACTATTATCATTCAATTCTTTACTATTATCAGTACGATATTTATATGTTCCTTCAGTATAGCCAGTAGCTAAAATATTGCCATCATTACTTACATTTTGTACTGTAGAACCATCTTCTAAATTACCTACAATACCACCTACATTATAACCGCCTTCTACATCAAGATGATTATACATCTGAAAACCTGTTTTATTACCAATTGTAGAATTACTTGCTGAACCTATTAAGCCACCTATATTATGTGAATTACTACCCGTGCCTTTTACATCACCTAAATTATAAGACTCACCATTAAGAGTGCTATCTGCTGTTAAACTACCTGCTAAACCACCTACATTAGAATTACCTTTAATAGCACCAGAATTTACTACGCCATTTAGAGTAACATCTGTCCCTGTACCAATAATACCACCAACATTATTCATTCCTGTTACATTGATAGTGTTTTTTACATTTTCAATAACTGTATTATTAGTTGCATTACCTACTACAGCCCCAACATTTGTTGTACCACTAATGCTACCTGAAATAAGATTAAAATTGCGAATAGTAGAATTAGATGTATTTTCAAATAATCCATTGTTTGTACTATGAAGACCATATACATCATATCCTAAACCATCTAAATTTCCCTTAAAATTCTCAATAGAATTAAAATTTGTAATAGAATTTAAATCAATACTATTATGGAAAGCATAATTACCACTTGGGTTGCTATCCATGGCTTGCAATTGTTCGCCATCTTTAACCCACATAAAACCATCTTTCTTAGTGAGTTCAGTTTTTCCAGATACACCTTCTAATTTTGCTAATGGAGTACCATCATTTTTATTTTCATAAGTCGTCTTATTTGCACCACTATCATAAGCAGTATAACCAAGCACTACATTTTTATTATCAAAATCTGTTTGAGTAGTTTTAATAGTAATATTACCTGCACCTAATTGATCTTGACCATTTTTTACTCTATCTACATCTAATACAATTCTATTACCGTCAAATGTAACCTTATTCGCTGCATTAATATTACCTAAACTCATAAGTTCTGCATTTGAACGATTTCCTTGTATAGTATATGGAGTACCTGTATTAGCGCTATTCTGAAAATCTTTTAATTGTTCATCTGACATATTTTTATTAGATACATAAAGGCTACCTACATTAATCTGAGCAGAGTTGCCGATTTGTACACCAGCTGGATTTACAATATAGATATTACCATTGGTAGCATTTATTGTGCCGTAAATCTGGGATAAATTGCCACTATTAACATAGTTTAATGTATTAAAGCTTCTACCATCTGTTTTACTAAAATTAACAGTGGCATTAGCACCTATAGAAAAATCATCCCATTTAATTACAGCATTTGTACTTCCTTGTGTAATATTAGCTGGATCAGAAATATTAACATTTGTTCCTGCTACTACACTACCACCACTAGGCAATGTATTATTATTAAATGCCGCATGTGTTATTGGCATTGTATATAAAGTTGAACTCATAAATATTGCCATAGCAATACTTTTTGTCAATAGTTTTTTATTTCTTATCTTCATGATAGTTCTCCTCTCCTACTTTATACTATCAAAACATTTTATACATTTGGAACCACCATCTACCGCTATGGTCATCTGGTTCTACCCAATCTTCACGTGCATTTATTTTTCTTGACCAATCCAGTTGAGCATACCAATCATTTGGTTTGGCATAACGAAGTCCTAAGCCCCAACCAGATAAGTGTTCACTATATTTAGCAGCTTTATTTTCAGCATATCCTGTATCAATAAAAGCCGCAGCTTCTAATCCTTCTATATCTGTTTTACAACGTACTTCAAATGTAGCAAGATAAGCATCATCACCATATCCGTCTCCATTACCATAAGCACGAACACCATTCATGCCTCCTAAGAAGAATTGTTCACTACCATCTAATGCTCTGCTTGCCATCTGCCCATGCATATTAATGCGATAATTAAATTTATTGTCATACCAAATATTG
>OGXU01001153.1_pt1 | contig 13793 bp, 9 predicted proteins | sample 1576381 | NCBI WGS metagenome assembly OGXU01 (sample SAMEA3541544, study PRJEB24748) | human gut metagenome | biome: human gut; feature: human-associated habitat; material: faeces | place: China | collected 2012 | reverse complement strand
CTTCGGGCGAATTACAGCCGGAAACTTCACTCACAATCGCATGGGTGCGCAACTGGATATGAAGTTCCGGACAGACAATGGCAGGCTGGAACTCGGAGCATTGGTAGGCGCAACCGTATATTCGGCTATCGTGGACGGTGAAGGATGGTACGTCAGCACTACTCCGAGAGTCAATGCCTTTCTCAAAGCAAGCGTATATGAGCCCCACACCGACCTGCAATTTGACTTGCAAGGCGGACGCTACATCTATGGAGATTACGGAGTGAGAGGTGACTGTACACGACATTTCGGAGAATATGCCATAGGGTTGTACGCATTGTATACGGGAGGAGAGATAAACGGTGGCTTTCACTTCGCCATACCTCTGCCCGGAAAAAGATGGAAACGGAACCATGCCTTCTGGATAAAACCCGCCGACTACTTTGCCTGGACATACAGCATGGTGTCTCATGGAAAATACATCAACGACCAAATGGGGAAAAGCTACAACATACGTCCGGATGAAAACAGAAGCAGCAACTTCTACCAGCCCGACTATATACGCCACTTCCTCATTAAGGAACAGGAAAGAAAAACTAAATAGAAATTATCAAGTACAAACTCTAATTAAAAAACAAGAAGTTATGAAAATGAGAAGCTTTTTCAGAATGGGAGTATTGCTCACTGCAATCTGCCTGACCGCTGCCGGATGCGGTAAAGATGACAAAACTCCGGAACAACTTCCAGACCCGCTGGATACTACTACCGAATATTATCTGGTAGGTGTTGTGTCGTCTGCCGAAGGTGTGGTGAAGGGTGCGGAAGTGAAAATAACGGATGACATAAAAGCTACCACCGACGCACAAGGCAAATACAACCTGACCCTGAGCAAGACCGGTGACTACACCGTAACCGTAAAGGCAAGCAAGCTGGAGGACTTCAGCACAAAGGTGAACATCGCATCATCCGCCAAAAACCGCAGCACTTTGACGCTCAACGTCAAAATGAGCAAGGTCGTAGAATATACTGCCCCTAAAGAAGCCGTATCGGGTCAGGAAACGAAGGTGGAAGTACCGGCAGCTACTGAAACGGAAACTCCCGCAGCCATTGTAACAGCTCCCGCCAACGCAGTGGATGAGGGTGTGAAAATCAGTGCCGGAGCCTATGAAGAGCCCAAAGCTAACGTATCCGCCCCTGTCACCAGTGAGAAGAAAGAGGTGGAACAGGTGGCAGTAAGCAGCATTGCCATCAAGGCAGAACCGGCAAATGCCACTGCCAAGAAAGATATCGTCATTGCTACGCCAAACCCAAGTGCAAATGTTTCCATCTATTTCGACCCGGACAACATGGTGGCTCAGAAGGATGCTACTCTCACCAGAGCATGGGAGGACCTGAATACGGAAGTGAAGTTCAACAACGGAAACTATGAAATCACCATTCCCACAGGCACTACGATTGCCGGAAAATATGCCACACGCATAAAGGCCGAAAAAGTGACGAGCAAAGAAACGGTGGGCGAAGCCAACCTTGCCAACGGCGCGGAAACCGTAAAGAAGGATAACAGCGGAAATATATCCGGCATCAAAGATTTTGAAATAAAAGTTGCCATCAAAGCAGGATGGGAATACACCACAACTCCCGCCGCCGCACTGAAAGCAGCCGGTGCAGAGGATGAGAAACTGGCGGCAGCCATCGAAGCGCAAATCCGGTCTACGGAAGGCAATCCGCTTGTTTACACCGTAGAGCGTGTCCTGAAGACCAACATCAGCGGAAACAGCATTCTCTACTATCAGAACAAAGCCAAATACTGTACCAAAACATATACTTTCAAGATCATGGCAAACGGCGTCAAGAAGAATGTCACAATTGCATTGAAATGTTATACCGGATCTGAAGAAAAGTACACCAACCAAAGCAGTGACCAACATTCCGGTGGCGGTACACTCTGATTTGACTGACATAACCCGAAAGGAACAAACACCATAAATCAAAAACTGACCTATGACCATCGCCATTGATTTTGACGGCACAATCGTAGAGCACCGCTACCCTAAGATAGGAAACGAAATTCCTTTTGCCACCGATACGCTGAAAATGCTGATAAAAGATCATCACCGGCTGATACTGTGGACCGTACGCGAAGGAGAACTTCTGAAAGAAGCTGTGGAATGGTGCAGGGAACGGGGCGTGGAGTTTTATGCCATAAACCGGGATTATCCAGAGGAAGATGCTGCACATCATGGTTTCTCGCGCAAGGTAAAGGCGGATATCTTTATTGACGACCGCAATTTAGGCGGCCTGCCCGATTGGGGAGATATATACCGCATGATTCAGAAGAAACTGACATACGAGGAGTTATATCGCAATATGGATGAAGCTCCCCCAAGAAAGAAAGGCGGGTTCTGGAGCAGGTTTAGTTTTTAGAGGTGCACTAAAAAATCAGGGGGAGGTGTGCGGGAATGAAGTTCGACTATCATTCCCGCACACCTCCCCCCCTTTTTTATATATTACCGGGCAGGGCGAAAAGAGAGGAAAAGCCTCTCAATAAAGATCGTGCTGTCCGACTTCCGCAAAGAGCGTTGCCAGTTTCTCGATAACCGGCTTGAGATAGCGTTCTCCCTTTTCCGCGGAAGCTTTCTTGGGGTTCCCCACTCCACTATCCACCGTAGCCTTATCCCAATGGCGGGGCGTCCATGCCACTTTCTCATTCAACGAAGCGATGGCAAACGGACGGGAAGCCCCGTCACCGGCCTCAGCAAGGTTCACCAGTTCGGGATGATAGTACATCATAGCAGAAGTTTCCGATTCGCCGGCATGATCGTCTATGTCGGCCTCAAAATAGCCTTTGGTGGGAATGATGCTGAACCAATCGGTTGCCATAATCAGGAAGTCGGGATAAGTAACGGCAAGATCGCGAATCATCCCTTTGAAGTTGTTCCCGCCATGTCCGCCGAGGATCACCAGTTTGCGTATGCCCTGAACATAAAGAGAAGCTACAATGTCCTCCAGAATGGCCTGTTGGGTGGTATAACGGGTGTGAATACAAAAAGGAAGCTCGCGCTGTCCGGGGTTATGCGCACCGAAAGGTACGGGAGGCATCACCATGCAACGCACACCGGAACGTTCCAATGCCAGCGTAGCGGCATCTACGGCAATATCATGCGGAAGAATACAGTCTGTCAGATAAGGCAGATGCAGGTTATGAGGCTCGGTAGCCCCCCAAGGAAGAATGACAACATCATACTTCACATCTTTCACCTTCCCATAACAGGAAACGGTAAGATCAATTTCTCTTTTTTCCATACTACTTTATTTTAAAGGCTTCCACTGCAAACCGCACCGGATTTCCAGCGGTTCAGCCCTGTGTTATATAGTGAACGCTCACACTACTGTTTCCTATATTCCTTAGGCGACATGCCCGTATGATGCTTGAAATACTTTCCAAAAAATGACTGGTTGGCAAAATGCAGTTCATCGGCTATTTCCTGAATGCTCTGCTCGGATGATTTCAACAAGGCTTTCGCCTCCAGAATCACCAGACTGTCAATCCACTCGCCCGCCGTCTTGCCACTCACCTCTTTCACTACGGTAGAAAGGTGCTTGGGCGTGAGAAACATCTTGCCGGCATAATAGGCCACACTCCTCTCCTCTTTATAGCCCTCGGATACATACCGGATGAAGTGCTCAAACAAATCCTCCTTACGGCTTTTCGGGGTACGTTCCTTCGCGGTGTGCCCCTGATAAATATCATAGATTTCATAGAACAGCGCCAGCAACAATCCCTGCGTAATCTCTTTACGGTACGGATTGTCCTTCAGCCTCACTTTCCTCCACAGAAAAGAATGATATTCCTCGAATGCCTGTAACTCTTCGGCGGTGACCTTGATGCAGGGCCGCTCCTTTATCATGAAAAACATGGGGAACAGTTGCTGCATGGTGGGTATCACCACATCCATGAAGTCTCTGGACACCGCTATAAAGCTGCCGGAGAAGTCATCAGAGCGCTCACCTTGCTGCACAATCTGTTCGGGCAGGATGATGCAGAGCATTCCTTCCCTCATTTCATACTCCTGCAGATTGATATTCATCCTGCACCGGCCTTTCCGGCAGACTGCAAGACAGGCCGCATTCAGACGAGTGGGATATGGCGTAAAAGGAATGTCCCTGATATCATCAAAAATAGCAAAATCATTGCCGATAAAGTCAATCATAGGCAGATGTTGTATGCCGGATATGTCGACATTGCGTATCTGTTTTGTATTCATTGGTCTTGTGCTTTGCCGGCAAATATAGGATTATTCGCGAAATAATTAATTTAAAAATCGTGAATGTTATCCTAATTCATTATTTTAAATCCTATGAAGAATGTACGCGGTTGTGTAGGACCGTAAAAATAACCGGCATCGCGGAATTCTCCCTTATCCAGATCTTTCTGAAAACTATTGAAGATGTTCTGCACGCCCGTATTCAGCTGGAATTTGATGTGGTCGTGCAGCACGAACGTATAATTCAGCTTCAGATTGAGATCGAAGAACTGGGGCGTATTCTCCATGCGGTCTTTTTCGATATATCCGGCATAGTGCGGCACAATCATCTTGCCCGTATAAGTGCCGGACAGTGAGAAGTCGAAATTCTTCACCGGAGCAGACGAGAAAGTGAAGTAACCGTAATAATCCGGTGTGCGGGGCATGCGCTTGGTAGTCAGGTCCACACCGTCCACTTTTGTCCATGCCTCCTCGTGGGTGTAGCGGCTGCGCTGCGCGGTAAAGCCCAACTGGAACTGCGCTTCCTTGCCATGGGCAATCTTGGCGTCGAGGTTTGCTCCGTACACGCGGGCGCCATTGCCGTTACGGCGTTCTTTGATAACATCGCCTATGTCGTTCTTTCCGATGTCCTCAAGAACAAAAACATGGCGCAAGTCCGTATAGAAGCCTTCCACAAGTATGTTGGCCTGCCAATGTCCCAAATGAGTGGTCCAGTCCACCGACCCGCTGTAACTGTTGGAACGCTCTTCGCGCAGGTTGTCCGCCAGCTTGATTTGCACACCCTCGCCGCCCACTGCGGTGACATGGAGATCTTCATCATAGGCTTGCGGCGCACGAAAACCGGTGGAGTACGTCAGACGCGCCTGAAAATCCTCGGAAGGCTTATAGAGCAGATTGACGCGGGGACTGAAAATCAACTTGTCTATCAGATTGTGCTTATCCAGCCGGGCGCCCACCAGCATGGTCAGGACATTCATCTTCCATTCATTCTGCACAAAGGCACTGGCAATGCGAACATCCTGCTGCATGTCGCGGTGATAGCCCGTCATCACATCGTGCATGGAATTGTTCTGATACTCCAGTCCGCCCGTAAAAGTGGCGGGGGCAAAAAGGCAGTTATCCATATTGCCTACGTACATGCCGCCTGCCACCCAAGTCAAGTCTTTTGTCTTGCCGTAAGCGTTCAGATCCTTCTGCGCACCGTAGTAGCTGTTGCGGTCGGTGTGCTGAATGGAGCCGTACAATGAGATCTTATGCTTATATTCACGCCAGAAGAGGTCGTAGCTCAAGCCACCGCTGTTGATGATATGCTTGGTTTGCTCTGTGATGTCCGTTTCGTGCGGCTGGAGGTCGAACTTATTGCCGCCGCGGCGAAACTCGTTCGTAGTGTGATATTCCAGGTTGATGCGGCTGAAATGCGTAGGGCGGTAATAGGCGCGAAAGCCGAAAGTATTCATGTTCAGCTTGCCCAGTTCGGAGAAGCCGTCTCCATCGCGGTCGTAAGGATTGCGGTTGCGATAGCTTTCGTAAAGAGCGATGCCGTAGGAGTTGTCTTTGGCCACCAGAGAGACATTGGCGCCCATATACTGCTCCCATGACTTGCCGTCCATATTGGAGAACATGCTCGACACCTGAAAGGAATTATTGATAGGGTCTTTGGTAATGATATTGATGGTTCCGCCCACAGCATTCGCGCCGAACAGCGCCGAGCCGCCACCGCGCACCACTTCCACCCTCTCAATCATGTTCACCGGTATCTGTTCCAGCCCGTACACTCCACTCAAGGCACTGATAATGGGGCGACTGTTAATCAGGATCTGGGAGTAAGGCCCTTCCAGTCCATTGATGCGCACTTGCGGAAAGCCGCAGTTCTGGCAGTTATTCTCCACACGCAGTCCCGACTGATAGTTGAGTGTTTTGGCAAGGTCGGTGGAATTCACCATTTCAAAAAGTTTGGTGCTCATCACGTTTACCACCACAGGAGCTGCCTTACGGCTCACTTCATTGCGATTGGCCGATACTACGACCTCATCTGTCATGAAGCTCTCCTCCTGCATCTGGAAATGTACAACGGCAGTGAAGTCTTTGTTCACCTCAATCTCCTTTTCCTGTGTTTTATAGCCTACCGCGGATACGCGCAAGGTGTATTTGCCCGCCGGAAGGTTCTTGAGTTCAAACTGGCCTTCTTCATTAGACACCGTTCCCTGTCCGCTGCCCACTATCAAAACAGTGGCATACGGTATGTTCTCCTCCGAGCCTTTCACAAGGACATGGCCGGAAATCATATTGCCTTCCCTGATGGGATTTGCAGCAATAGCTACGTTGATGCTTGCCATGGCAAGCACCAGCGCCAATATATAATGTTTCATTTGAATAATCGCTTTTTTAAGTAAATACACACAATCAGCTTATACGCTCCGAACAACAGATGCTCTTGATATAAACCAATTTTAAACAGTTACGATCAATGGCAACGCAGGCATGGCAAATGCCCGACGTTGATGCGGAAAAATATCAAAGTGTAACGAAACAGGGGGGAGCGCGAAGTGAAATCACCCGGCACGTTTTGCCTTTTACGACAGGCGTGTCGGTTGCATTTTCGAGCACCCGCAGCAAAGCACGCATCGGATGCAACATTTCGCAGCAGTCCGGTTTGTCCGAACTGAAGTGGGACAACAGCCCTATGACAATCAGCGAAGTGGCAGAATGTGAGTGCTGGTTGTGGAAAGGGTGCGAGTGGGTAATCAGCACCCCATTAACGTAGTGGACGTGAGTGAAAGCCGTCACACTTGCCTGATAGGCCACAAAGAGTGCCAGCAAGCATAATGCGCATATTGTTCTTTTCAATCCTCTCACGTCCTTATTATCTTGTTTGTTCTATCCGGGTTGCAAAGGTACGAATTATTCCTGAACTTTGCCAAAGAGAAACTCATAATCGCGTTTGGAAGCAGGAGCCGCCCATTCCTCCGGAACAAATTTCCACTGGCCGAGCGCACGCGGTTCGATTACCTTCTTCCGTTCTATGTATTGCATCAGATAGTAACGCAAATCCTTATCCGTAGAACGGATGATACGTTCTTTCAATTTGTCCTGAGGGATTCCCGCACCTTTGGTCAGCAGTTCCCCACCGCCGTTGCCCCGGTAAGAGTTGAGAGCCACCGCATACATCTTGTCCATATCGAACGGAGTGCCGTCGGCCATGCTGTGAATGGTCACTTTCTGTCCCTCCGGTTTCGTCACATCCACTGTATAGACGATGCCTGCCGCCGAATCGAAATTAAAGCTGAAATTCTTGAAAGACGCCCTGTCTGCCGCACCTTCGCGCGGCTTGTCGCGGAACAGCAGGATGTGGTCGTCGGGAGAAGCCATACGGTTGGTCCACAGGGCATAGGACATTTCCAGAACATCGTGTATTTCCTTGCCCGAAAGGCGCATGGTGTAGAGCATATTCTCGTACTTATACAGGTTGAACATGTCGTACACATAGACATCCCCTTCCTCAATCCGGGTGTCGTAGGACAGAGGAGCCGCCAACGAAATATCCGCACCGCTGATGTTAAGCTGTAAAGTATGGATCAGGTCGATGAAAGCAGAAGAGCCGAAGTAAGCGGGACGGGTGGAGATTGTCTCCGTCAAATGCCCTATCTTCTTCGATACGAAATTCTGGATGGTGGCGTATTGCGGCGCAAAATACTTCATGAAGTCCTCACTGATGCCGTAGTCACCGGTTTCGGTCAGCACACCGTTGATCTGCTTATCCACTACCTTGCCATTACGCAGCGTCACAGTCAGGTCAATGTCACTCACCACCACGCCGTTGCTCGCCGGGTCCATCACCAATACGGAGTCGCCCGCCACGTTCTGCACTTTCTTGCACTCGCGGGCATGGTCGTGCCCCATAAGTACGATGTCGAACCCCGGCACATTGCGTGCTATGTCCAGCGAAGCGTTCTCCCTATATTTGCCGCCCATCAGCAAAGCGTCTTGTCCGGCATGGAACATACCCACTACAACATCCGGGCGTTCCTTCTCACGAATTATCTTCATCCACTTGCGCGCCGTTGTTTCCATATCGTCAAAGCGCAGGCCTTTCCACAGGTTTTCGGACAGCCACATCGGGATAGCGGGTGTTATCATGCCGAGAACCACAATCTTTACACCGTCGCGTTCAAGCGTCACGTAGGGCGGGAAATGATTCTTACCCGTAGCCGTATCAATGATGTTGGCTCCCAGCACAGGGGCGTGGCAATCGCCTGCCCAACGATCGAAAACGGCACGTCCGGTCTCCACATCGTGGTTGCCCATATTGCCGGCATCATAGCCCATGTAGTTCAGCATTTCGGCCGTCAGATGCGGCGACACAGTATCAATGTAGTTGTAGTAATAAGCCGTAGGCTGCCCTTGCAGAATATCACCGTTGTCCAGCAGAATCAGGTTGTCTTTATACGTCTCGCGCTCTTTCTGCACAAAAGCATATACACGCGCCAAACTCCCGGCGGCATCCTTCTGCAAAATAAAATCATGGGGATAGTAGTTCCCATGTATGTCACTGGTTTGTACTATCTTCAACTTAACGACCTTCTCCTGTGCCGCAACCGTTCCGAGCAGCAGGAAAAGCCATACAAAGCAACAAATTCGTCTCTTCATACTCTTATTTTCTTCTTTTATCAATCCAGCGGATGGGTAAAAAGGAAACGGGCGCCCTGTGTATAATGCGGATCTACCCATATCTTCCCACCCCACTTTTTCACAATCAGTTTGCAGATGGCAAGGCCAAGCCCTGTGCCCTGAGCATATTCGTTCAGTTTCTCAAAGCGTTCGAACACTTTCTTCTGTTTTTCCAACGGTATGCCGCAGCCTGTGTCGGACACAGAAAAGAGCACAACATGCTTCTTCTCGTCCAGCCCCACCTTCAATGTTATCGTGCCGTTCTTCGTAAACTTATCCGCATTGGACAGCAGGTTTATGATCACCTGCTGCATACGCTGGATGTCCGTATGGAGCTCCAGACTTTCCAGCGGACTTTCAAACAGGAACCTGTTGGCCGACCGGCGCGCCTGTGCCACAGAGGCCAAAGCCTGCGTACAAACCTGCACCACATCACACTTTTCCTGCGTAAAGGTCACCCGGTCCACCTCCAGCCGGGAAAGGTCCAGAATATCATCAATCAGCCGGAGCAACAAGTCCGAATTCGCCTTGATAATCTCAAAAAATCCCCGTTGCTCCTCCAACGGAATATCGCCGGCAGAGAGCACATCCGAAAATCCCACAATAGCATTCAGCGGTGTGCGTATCTCATGACTCATATTGGCAAGGAATGCACTCTTCAGGCGGTTTGCCTCCTCCGCCCTCTCCTTCGCCTCACGCAAGGATGCCTCGGAGACTTCCAATTCGTCTTTCAGTTTCTTCGTGTGATAGTAGAAATAGAGAGAGACGAACAATCCCACCAACAGGCTGAGCAGAACGGCTGCTATCCCCCATATATGATATTTGTACTGCTCATAGAAAGACGGAGTTACATTTACCAATTCCACAGGTCCGGAAAGTGAAGATATATCCAGATCCTTCTCCTTTATCAGTTTGCCGTCCATGACGGTCTGGGTGGGAATAATCTCCAGCATGGCTTTCTCCGGATTCTTCAACAGACGGACGGCTTGCTGCGCCAGCCCCTTGCCCAAAGGGCGGTAATGAGGCACCACTCCGCCCAAAGCCCAATAGCCGATGCCCGCAGAGGTGATGGAGAAAGCAGGCAGGTCGGGAGCCGCCTCCATCATGGCGTAAGTGGCATTGCGCATGAAGTAACCGTCGTTCATGTCCACCCGCCATGTTCCCATGAGCAAGGCGGTATTGGGCGGCAAAGCATGCAGCTTGTCGCTAATGGTATAAATGGTGTTGACACGTCCGTCCAGCAGGATAAGCCCTAATTCCGGAAATTTCCTCATCTCTTTCACCACATGCGCCTGCAAGGTGACGCCGCCGTAGCTGTTGTCCGAAATGAAAGCGATGTGTTCCGTCTTGGGATACAACTGCTTTATCATGCGGATATTGGCCTCTACGTCATATTGATAAATAAATCCACTCTTAATCGGAGAGTCGGGAAAATCGTCGAGGAAATCCAACGATTCGGGCATCCACGTTTTCAGGTCTGTGCCATGCTCCGGCAAAAGCACCACATTGCGGCTGGCCAATGCCACCATCACCGGCACTTCGCCCCGGACGGAGTCCTCCAGCGACAAATAGGCTGCCCACGCTTCCTGCCCTATCAGTATTATGAGCGAAGGAATCTTTGTGCCCTGATATTTGGAAAGGATGCCCACCATTCTCTGCTTCCACCAAGGAGCCTCGGAGAAACTTTTGCAGTTCATGTTCTCCAATTCTACCCCGCACTTCCCGTCCAAGCGCTGAAACTCTTCCATAAAGTCGGAAATATTGCCCGAAGTCTGGCCCGCATCAGGATTATAAGAACTTATGATAAGCACAGGATGGTCGCCCGTCACCGCAAAGGCAGGGCGCGCAAGGAAAAGAAACGCCGTCAGGCAGAGCAATGCTCTATAAAATATATTCTTAAATAATCTCATAATCCCGGGGAACTGTCGCAAAGATACAATAAAACTCAAAAAAGGCACAAAGAAAGATTGTTTTTCGTACTTTTGGCACGCATTATTAAAAAGAAGCTGACATGACACAAATCTTCCACAACATGATAGCTGCCATTCTCGGCATATCAGAAAAACAAATCGGACAGACATTGTCCCTGCTCAATGACGGAGCAACAATCCCTTTCATCAGCCGCTACCGTAAAGAAATGACAGGCGGACTGGATGAAGTACAGATAGAAGCCATCCAAACCCATTACGAAAAGCTGAACGAAACGGCCAAGCGGAAGGAAACCATCATCAGCACCATTCAGGAACAAGGGAAGATGACTCCGGAGTTGCAAAAGCGCATTGAAGAAACGTGGGACGGCACCGTTCTCGAAGATATCTACCTGCCCTACAAACCCAAGCGGAAAACACGCGCGGAAGCAGCCCGCCAGAAAGGACTCGAACCGCTCGCCACCATACTGATGCTCCAACGCGAGCCTCATCCCGAACAACGTGCCGCCGGTTTTGTGAAAGGCGACGTGAAAGATGCGGACGATGCCCTGAAAGGCGCACGCGACATCATTGCCGAGCAAGTCAGCGAAAACGAACGCGCCCGCAACACTCTGCGCAATACCTTTGCACGCCAAGCCGTACTGACCGCCAAAGTTGTGAAAGGAAAAGAGGAAGAAGGGGCCAAATACAGAGACTATTTCGATTGTTCGGAATCCCTGAAACGTTGCAGTTCGCACCGCTTGCTTGCCATTCGGCGCGCCGAAACCGAAGGGGTACTCAAAGTGAGTATCAGCCCGAATGACGAAGAGTGCGTTGAACGGTTGGAAAGACAGTTCGTGCGGAGCAACAATGCCTGCGGAAAACAGGTGGCCGAAGCCGTACAGGACGCGTACAAGCGTCTGCTGAAACCGTCCATCGAAACAGAGTTTGCCGCACAAAGTAAGGAGCGTGCCGATGATGAAGCCATCCGCGTCTTTGCGGAAAACCTGCGGCAACTGCTACTCGCCTCACCATTAGGGCAGAAGCGGGTAATGGGAATAGATCCGGGATTCCGTACCGGCTGCAAGGTGGTATGCCTGGATGCACAAGGCAATTTGCTGCATAATGAGAATATCTATCCGCATCCGCCTGTGAACCAAAGCAAAGAAGCATTCGCCAAACTGCAAAAGATGATAGAGGCCTACAAGATCGAAGCCATCGCCATTGGAAACGGCACCGCCAGCCGCGAGACAGAGGATTTCCTGAAACGGCAGACATTCAACCGGGAAGTGCAGATCTTCATCGTCAGCGAACAAGGAGCTTCCATCTATTCCGCTTCCAAGATTGCCAGAGACGAGTTTCCCGAATACGATGTCACCGTACGCGGTGCAGTGTCCATTGCCCGCCGGCTTATGGACCCGTTGGCAGAGCTTGTCAAGATAGACCCGAAATCAATCGGTATGGGACAATACCAGCATGACGTAGACCAAAGCAAACTCAAGAAATCTCTCGACCAGACCGTAGAGAACTGCGTCAACCTCGTCGGCGTGAACCTGAATACGGCAAGCAGCCACTTGCTTACATACATATCGGGACTCGGCCCGCAATTGGCGCAGAACATCGTGAATTACCGGGCAGAGAACGGAGCGTTCTCCTCCCGTAAAGAATTGATGAAAGTTCCGCGCATGGGCGCCAAGGCTTTCGAACAATGCGCCGGCTTCCTGCGCATACCGGATGCCAAGAACCCGTTGGACAATACGGCAGTGCATCCCGAAAGTTACCATATTGTGGAGCAAATGGCCAAGGATCTGGGATGCAGTGTAGCCGAATTAATAGCCGACAAAGAGTTGAGATTAAAGATACAACCGGAACGATACCTCTCTCCCACCGTCGGGATGCCCACCCTGAAAGATATTCTGCAAGAACTGGAGAAACCGGGACGCGACCCGCGCGGGCCTATCAAGGTATTCGAGTTCGACAAGAACGTGCGTACGATTGACGACCTTCGCATTGGCATGGAACTGCCGGGCATCGTGAGCAACATCACCAATTTCGGCGCTTTCGTCGATATAGGCATCAAAGAAAACGGCCTGATACACCTCTCCCAGCTTGCGCAGAAGTATGTATCAGACCCCAATGAGATTGTGTCCATCCATCAACAGGTACGCGTCAAGATACTGGGCGTGGATACCGAACGGAAACGCATACAGTTGACTATGATCGGAGTGGAACGTATTTAGGGGTTAGTGATTAACGTTAATCACTAATCTCTATATATCAGTTTATCCTTGTCATTGCCGAAAAGGTTATCGCCCAAAGTGGTGATTTTATTGCCGGTGGCAAGAACATGGCGCAAGTTGTCGCATCCCATGAACGCGCCATATTCTATGGCCGTCACACCGGAAGGCAATACCAACGTGCCACACAAGCGTCCGCACCCGCTAAATGCACGCTGGCCTATACTTTTCAAGCCATGGGGAAGCTTGATATTGAGCAGATATTTCTTTTGCGTAAATGTATAGTCGGGAATAACCGTTGCATTACACCGGGAGAGATCCACACTCACCAGATTAGGCATGTAATTACGTATCAAAGTGAAGTCCGCCTCATCCATTTTTCCTTCCACCGTAAGGAAGTTCACATCTTTGGGCTGTATGCCTGCATGAATAAGTTCACTGGCAAGGCTGCCCATAGCAGCTATCTGCACAGTGACACCCACTGGCTCACCTTCTATAAACGCGAATGTCTCCCACCTTTTGCCATTTCGATAGGCGTCACTGCTGCCCAGCGGTACGAATACGGCTGTCACACTGTCGGCCAAAGCTCCGGGCAACAAATTCGGGGGAGTTTTCTTACGTATCTGACAAATCTTCAGGTTGGTACATCCCTTGAATGCGCCATCCTCTATATTCTTGACCTTGTCGGACAGGATTACTTGGGTTAAAGAAGTTTTTCCTGCAAACACGCTATCATT
>OGXU01001135.1_pt1 | contig 13940 bp, 7 predicted proteins | sample 1576381 | NCBI WGS metagenome assembly OGXU01 (sample SAMEA3541544, study PRJEB24748) | human gut metagenome | biome: human gut; feature: human-associated habitat; material: faeces | place: China | collected 2012 | reverse complement strand
ACGGATAGTACCGGGAGCCGCCAGGCGTCCGTTAGTAGGACCGGTTAATGTTCTCTGCCGCTCCCGCTCATAACTCCTACTCGCAAAAGCACGGGCGCTTATTTCAGTATCGTTATTTGCCGGAATACTCACGGCTGATACGTCATAAACCTTTTTGATTTTCAAAATTGTTCTTGTATGTGTTTCTCTGTCGTAACTTTCCTCTGCCACTGTAAACGCCCATGACATTTTAGTAATCATTCCTGCGTTTATGTCCTGATACAGTCCGCGAGCTAAGTCTGTCCGGCTTAAGTCTGCTGCCACAAAAAGCCCCTTTGCGTCCGGCTCTAAAATCAGCGTATTATTTGACTGTCTGGCAAATACTCTACCCTCATGGTCGTACTGCATAATAACGTCGCTCATGTCTGCGCTGTCTAATGCGTGTGCGTCTATTCTTTCGTAAATCTTTGTGCCGTCCTCAAACTCATATAAAAGGTATGGCGCATTAAATGTAGTGGCGTAGCCCTCTACGTAGCACTCCGACTGTATACGCTTTTCGCCGGAACTCTGCGCTACCAGAGGTGCTACCAGCGTTCTATATTCCCGTTCTTTCTTAACTGGCATTATTTACACCCTCTTTCTCTTTCTGTCCGTTCTGCGGCTCTTCTCCTGCTGCTGGTTCTGTCTGCTGTTGTACTTGCTGTATGATAACTGGCTGCTCACTTCCTTTGTTCAGCTCGCTTACCTCTGTATATTCCTTTCGGATATAATACTTTTCCCCGTCCTCAACGTGTGCCATGTTCCATATATCCATCACGCCGTTTCTGTTCAGTAACGCACGGTCAAAAAGCTGTGTGCTTACGCTTAACTTTGTGGCGTTGCTGGCGTATTGCAGGCGATTTGCAGAAAAGAAAATAGCATTGCCGCAGGCTCTTTCTCTCTCTGTAAAGCTCATATTTGTCATAACAAGCGATAGTTGTATTGCAAACGGTTCTATTTTTCCCTCGTAGTAGGCGTTCCACGTATTTTCATCAAATTTATTTTGCAGAATGTCCATATTTGTACCAAAATGCGTACATACATTTTCTTGTATGTGCTGCATCTGCAATGCGTTTGGTGTGTACGGTTTACTTTCTACCTGTTTCAGCTCACTAAACTTGTTATCATAAATAATCATGCCGCTATCGTTGTCTGCGCTTAAGTTGTCCTCTGTAAAGCGTTTCCGTTCTTTCTTTATATCATCTGGTTTCAGCATATTTGCCACCTTTGCCAGAAAACGGATATTTGCCGAATTTTTTACAGCGTTTATAATTCCCTCATTCTGCGTATGTATCAGCTGCATAGTTGGTGCAAGCGTGCTGTTGTCCTCTCCAAAAAGGTCGTCTTTATATTCAAAGTCTGTCACGATGAATTTGTTGATATTAAACTCGATAAATGGCACTTTGATGAAGCCACACACACCATTCCTATCATTATTCCCCGCAATTACCTGAATCTTTATAACTTCGGCTTTGCCCAAAGCCGTAGCCTGCCCAAGCTATCGGAAGGCTTAATGAGTCTGATCCAAATGGACATCATGATGCGCGGAAATGGCCGGGTAGAGCAGTATAAAGGAAATATCGTCGGTTTCTCCAATCGACTGAACACCATTTTGGTCCCCCAGTCTTTTATGGAATGGGCCAACAAGAACTTTGCCCCGAATGCGGAAGCACAACCGGCACGACTGATTATTGAAGTCAGCAATCCTGCGGATTCCTCCATTGCCGGTTATTTTCAAAAGAAAGGATATGAAACGGAAGACGGAAAGTTGGATGTAGGCAAGACTACCTATTTCCTTCGCCTGATTGTAGGTATTGTGCTGGGAGTCGGCCTATTTATCAGTATCCTTTCATTCTATATCCTGATGTTAAGCATCTTCTTACTACTACAAAAAAATACGACCAAGCTGGAAAGTCTTTTATTAATAGGATACAGCCCCAATAGAGTAGCATTGCCTTATCAGATACTCACAGTAGGGTTGAACATCGTTGTATTACTGCTATCTATCGGATTAGTAACCTGGCTGCGTAGCTATTACATAGAAAGTATCCGCCTGCTATTCCCCCAATTGGAAACAGGTTCACTATGGGCAGCTATCGGCATGGGTATTCTTCTGTTCCTTATCGTATCAATCATTAATATACTCGCAGTCAAACGAAAAGTACTTTCTATCTGGATGCACAAAAGTTAACACTCTAACATTATATATCGTATGAAAAGCAAAACTACCTTACTGACACAAATATGTCAAATAGCTCTGATAACAGGAATGTTATTATCAACTTCAATGCTATCAGCACAAAGTATGCAAGATACGGTTATTGCCAATTTTAGCCTGTTAGAGAAAATACCCCATGAGAAGGTTTATCTCCACCTGGACAAACCATTTTACGGTGCCGGAGAGAAAATCTGGTTCAAAGGCTACCTGATAAATGCCATTACCCACCAAGATGATAGCCAGAGTAACTTTATCATTACAGAATTAATCAATCGTTCCGACTCGATCGTAGAACGAAAAAAAATCCGTAGAGACTCTTTAGGTTTCCACAATGCTTTTACCCTGCCTCCTACCCTCCCCGCCGGTGATTACTACCTGCGAGGATACAGTAACTGGATGTTGAATGAAGGACCGGAATTCTTCTATTCACGTAATCTGAAAATCGGAAACTCCATAGATAACACCATCCTTTCAAACATCGAATATCAACAAGAGGACGATACCCATTATACAGCAAAAGTCAAGTTTACCAGCAATACCCAAGAGGTTTTTAAGAACACAGCAATCCGGTATCGGTTTATCGTAAACGGAAAAATAAAAGATAAAGGGAGAAAAAAGACAGATGAAAACGGACTGATTTCCATTTCCTTACCGGATTTGAAGCCAACTGCTGCCCGCAGCATTGAAGTGGAATTTGACGACCCGCAATACATCTATAAAAAGACTTTTTATTTGCCGGCATTTACAAATGACTTTGACGTCACTTTTTTCCCGGAAGGAGGCGCACTACTTGCTGTTCAGCACCAGAACATAGCGTTCAAAGCTCAGGGAGCAGACGGATTCTCCAAAGAAATAGAAGGTTTCTTACTGGATTCCCAAGGAGATACACTGACATCTTTTCATTCCGAGCACAAAGGAATGGGGATTTTCACATTAAACCCTTCCAACGGCAGTTCCTATTACGTAATGGCTACGTCCAGCGATGGAGTTACCAAACGATTTGACCTCCCGGCTATCGAACAAAAGGGAATCACACTTTCCATAAGTCACTATAAACAGGAAATACGTTATGAGATTCAGAAAACAGAGGCAACAGAATGGCCTCAAAAGCTATTTCTCATTGCTCACACCCGTGGAAAACTTTCCATACTTCAACCTATTAATCCGACAAGGACTTTCGGAAAAATGAATGACAGCCTGTTTACAGAAGGGATCACTCATTTCATGTTAATCGACCAGCAAGGGAATGCGCTCAGCGAACGGCTAGTCTTTGTTCCCGACCGCAAAACTCCCCAATGGCAAATAACTCCGGACCGACCGACATACGAAAAAAGAGAAAAAGTATCATTAAAGATTTCAATAAAAGACGACAAGGGAAATCCTGTAAACGGTAGTTTCTCCGTCAGCATTACCAACCGGAAAAGTATCCAACCGGATTCTCTCGCTGACAACATTGTATCAAACCTACTGTTGACTTCCGATCTGAAAGGATATGTGGAAGACCCAGGGTTCTATTTTCTCCGCCAAGATGCACGAACCCTACGCTCGTTAGATTTCTTGATGATGACACATGGCTGGCGCAGATACAAATTTGATAATGTACTGCGTGCTCCCTCATTGAACTTCAGTAATTATATTGAGAAAGGACAGACTATCAGTGGGCGTATTAAAGGTTTCTTCGGAGGGAATGTAAAAAAAGGACCTATCGTATTATTAGCTCCTAAACAAAACATTATCGCCACAACAACCACAGACGAGAAAGGAGAATTTATAGTCAATACCTCATTCAGAGACAGTACCACTTTCCTCATACAAGCACGTACAAAGAGAGGTTTTGCCGGAGTTGATATTGAAATAGAAAAACCTGAGTATCCGGTTGCCTTCCATAAATCCCCTTTCCGTGACGGAGCAGCAACCTTTATGGAAGACTATTTGCTCAATACCCGCGACCAATATTACATGGAAGGCGGCATGAGAGTCTACAATCTGAAAGAAGTACTGATTACAGGAAACCGGAAAAAGCCCAGTTCAACAAGTATTTATACAGGAGGAATCAACACCTATACTGTCGAAGGAGAGCAACTGGAAAAATACGGTGCACATACAGCCTTTGATGCAGTAATGAGACTGCCGGGAGTTAGCGTAATGAATGGAAACGAAATACATATACGCAACAATCCGCAACAGCCTGTTATCGTGATTGACGATGTAGTGTACGAGGATGACAATGAGATCCTGACCACCCTGCAAGCCAGTGATATGTCCAGTTTAAGTCTGCTCCGCGGAGCAGATGCGGCAATATTAGGTTCCCGTGGTGCTGCCGGTGCCATTGTTATCACATTAAAAGACGGAAGAGATCTTCCGGCCAGACCGGCACAAGGAATCATCACTTACTCTCCACTCGGGTACAGTGACTCGGTGGAATTTTATCACCCAACCTATGATACTCCCGAAAAGAAAGATGCCCGGCATTCAGATTTAAGGAGTACTATCTATTGGAATCCGGCACTGCAATTGGATGAAGAAGGAAATGCAATAATAGAATATTACACTCCAGACAGCACCGCACCGGAGGACATTATTATTGAGGGTATAGATGAAAACGGGAAAGTATACAGGCTAACGCAGACAATAAATAAATGAAAATCTATTCCTATATCCTCAAAAGACATATATTTTTTTGATATTTCTAAATTAAATAGGATATTTGTATACGCAATTTATTTAATTGCGTGAACCTCATAAAGTCTAATCAATCATGAAGAAACAGAAATCCGGCTTATATGAAAAAAGTCTTATCCGTATTATTTTGTTTTTGTGCATAAACTTCATACATTTTCCTTTATACGGATATTATTTTAAAAATATAGGAGTAAAAGACGGACTCTCGCAACCTTCAATACTAAGTATTCATCAGGATGAATTGGGAAGGATGTGGTTCGGAACATTGCAAGGTTTGAGTATCTATGACGGAAATGAAATGATAACCTTGAAAGGAGGTGAAGAACGTTTTGACAACTATATTAAAAATAATACAATTTATCGAATCGTTGAAGATTCAAATCACAATATATTTTTGCGTGCTGACAATTCTTTGGTTTGTTATAAATTGACTGAAGACCGTTTTCAGTGTATCAGAGAAAGAGATATAAACGCTGTTAATTCTATTGGTGGCAAAATTTATATAGCTGCTAAAGATTCAATTTTGGAATGGAATGAAGGCGATAATCGTTGGGATTTCTTCAAAAAAATAGAAATCTCTTCAGGAAGAATAAGTTCTATATTTTGCAATAGAAGTAGTGAATGGTATATCGTCACGTCAAAAGGATGTTACAAAGAATATAAAAATGGATTATGGAAATGTATATTGGACATACCTTCCATCGAAATGCTTTATGAAAGTAAAGATGGTTCTATTTGGATGGCAACTCGTTCAAACGGGCTGTATCAGTTTGACAATGATATTTGTGTAAACCATATTGTCAATAATCCCGGAACAGCGAATAGTCTTTGCAGCAATGACGTAAGGGTGGTAACCGAAGACCAGTCCGGTAATTTATGGATCGGAACTCGTGAAGGACTGAACAAATACTCTATCTCAACCGGTAATATAGAGTCCTATGCCTCAGGAGGTTTTTCCGGTGACATGAAACATTCATCCATATTCGCCCTCTATTTGGACAAGGAGGGAGGATTATGGGTCGGCACTTATTATGGAGGAGTCAGTGTCTTTTCCCCAGAGAGTAGAATTTTTAAATACTATCCCGCAAACAAGGAACGCTCTGATTGTCTCAATTTTCCATTTGTCAGTGGAATTGTAAAAGACAAACGGGATGATTTGTGGATATGTACAGATGGCGGAGGACTTAATTATATGAATCATAAGACTGAAATATTCCGTCACCTCAGTACGAAAGACTCCGGTCTTGTAGCAGATAATATGAAATCTATCTGTTATGATAAGAATAAGGATAAATTATATATTGGTACCTATTTATCGGGATTGATAGCTTATGACATACCTTCCGGAAAATTCACCAAGTGTTTTAAGTCTCCAAAGGATAGAGTGTTACATCACACTGTGACACATGTATATATGTATGGCGATAAAATTGTATTTTCTTCAAGTGATGGTATTTATGTGTTTAACGAAAAAACCAACGAAGTTACCCCGCTATTATGTATTAAGGGAGTACTTGCGTTTGTTATCGATCAATCAGACCAGATATGGGCGATATATAATAAAAATATAGTTTGTATGAAAATAGGTGTGCCAGATTCAATGAAACGATACCAATCGAGTGATTTTGGCATAAAGCACAATGTACTCTTATGTATATGTGAAACAAGTAACGGTGAGATTTATGTAGGTACGGAAGGTGGTGGAATGTTAGGATATAATGCTAAAGAAGATACTTTTCAAATATATAATTCCAAGAATTCCCTAATATTGGATGATTATTGCTTTAATTGTATTTCTCTCGATGAAAGATTTATGGTAATTATGTGTAGTAACGGACTTTCTTTTTTCGATACAAAAGAAAAGAGAGTGAAATATTCTATATCGGGGAAAAAACTGCCAGTTTCATCGTTTGGTGTAGATAACGGACTTTACGTTTCCGAAAATAAGGATATATATGCGGGCAGTTTGGAGGGGTTGGCTGCATTTTCTGTGGATAATTTAAAGAATTCAGCTAACAAAAAGTCCTTGTATCTTTCAAAATTATTTGTAAATAACGCATTAATGTTACCCAATGACAGTAACAAAATTCTGAAGCGTATTATTTCATATACAGATAAAATTGTATTGAAACACAATCAGAACAATCTGGAATTTACTTTCTCGGACAACGATTTTTATTATTCTATATTTCCGACATTTTATGAATATAAATTAGACGGATTGGATAAAAAATGGATAAAAACTAATGGACATCATATCACCTATACCAATATTCCTCCTGGCAATTATACGTTGCATATCAGAGAAAACAATATTTATGGTAATGAACAGGACGAAGGAATAAGTCTCGATATTGTTGTAAAATTACCTTGGTGGAACACTTGGTGGGCATGGTTGATTTATTTTATAATAGTTTTATCAATACTATTCATTATAGCAAAGGAAAAGATAACATCTTTCAAATTTAAACTCTTATTGGATAATGAAAAAAGAGAAAAAGAAAATATAGAGAAAATCAATCGGTTCAAACTTGACTTTTTTACAAATGTAAGCCATGAACTTCGTACTCCGCTTACTTTAATAACTACTCAGATTGAACTACTCTTGAGTAACAGCAAGGATATTTCCAAACCTGTTTATGATAAAATATTAAAATTACACAAACATGCATCTGATATGCGGAACCAGATTAGCGAATTACTTGATTTTCATAAGCTAGATCAAAAACAAATGCGTTTATCTGTTCAAGAAAAAAATCTTATTCCTTTCTTAGATGAAGTGTATTTGTCATTTAAAGAACAGGCAGAAGCACATAACATCAAATACCTGTTTACAACAAGCTGCGAATCGGCGTTTTGCTGGTTTGACAGTGTACAATTAAGAAAAGTGTTCTCGAATCTGATTTCTAATGCCTTAAAGTTTACCAACGACAATGGAAGCGTTGAACTTTCTTTGATTAAAAACAATGAAATGTTTATCATACGATTAATAGATAATGGCATAGGAATCGAAGCAGGAGAGATTGATAGGATATTTGAACGTTATTATCAATCTAAAGGTAAATTCTACACATTCAGTTCAGGCATAGGACTAGCTTTATGTAAGGAGATTATCAATCTGCATCATGGTAAAATTACAGTGGAAAGCAAACCCGGCTATGGCAGCATATTCAGCGTCATGCTGAAAACCGGTAATGAACATTTTATAAATGACCCGCTTGTAGACATACAGCATGATATAAAAGAAAGTAAGTCTATTGTGCAGAATTCAATACCGGACAGTGATTTTATGAAAACACTAAAAGAGAATAATAAGATAGTCTATCATAAAAATGATCCTGATGAAGCCGATGTCAGACGAATACTTATTGTTGAAGATAATGTAGAACTCCTGAATTTGCTTGCGGAGATATTTTCTCCACTTTATCAGGTATACAAAGCAACAAATGGGGACGATGGCTTGAGAATTACAATAAAGGAACAACCGGATATTGTATTAAGCGATGTAATGATGCCCGGTATAAGTGGAAATGAAATGTGTAGAAGAATAAAGAATAATATACACACATGTCACATTCCGGTAGTTCTGCTAACCGCAAGAATATCTCCCGAACAACAAGTGGAGGGATTAATGTCGGGGGCAGATGATTATATTACCAAATCTTTTAATGCTAAAATTCTTCTGATTAAAATTAATAACATACTCCGTAATAGAGAGTTGCTTCATCATACAAATACTGATAACAGCCAGTCTACAAATGTTCCAGGAGTGGTTCAAAATGAAAGTGACAAAAAACTACTTGATAAAATAAAAGAGATAGTAGAGAAAAATATCGAGAATCCTGATTTTAATATAGAGCAACTTGCATCAGAGGTATGTATGGGACGTAGTGCTTTTTTTGAAAAGATAAAAGACATTACAGGTACAACCCCTGCCAATTTCATTTTGGAATGTAGACTTAATAAAGCTACTGCATTACTGATAAAGAACCCGACACTTCGCATGGATGATATTGCTGCATATTTGGGCTTTAGTTCAGGACGCTATTTTTGTAAATGCTTTAAGAATCATTTTGGAATTTCTCCGCTACAATATAGGAAACAAGACCAGGGATAGTCTAAAACGTTCTAATTCATAGAACGTTAAAATAGGCACTCATATTTTTTGGATACTTTGTTCGGACATTTTGGTACAGTTATAGAAAACGCTATTTCTATTTTTGCCTTCGCAAAGAATCGTTTTAGCCATTATAACTAAATCTATATTTACCAAATTATGAAGAATAAAGTACAGAGACATTTTCCTTATTTGAAAAAAAATAAGCTGCTATTATTGGGGGCTATCACAGTTTTAGTATGTTCAAGTAATGCCTTGGCACAGAATAACGGAAACAAATTAGTAAGTGATAACTTTGATTTTGCCAAAAGGCAAATGGTACACATGCTTGAAAATATACCGCAAGGAGAAGCTAAAATGCCGCACTCCATAAATGGTAAAGGAAATACTTCATGTCGGAGCATCTATTGGTGGACCTCCGGATTCTTTCCTGGAATATTATGGTATATAAACGAATATACAGGTGATAAAGCTTTTGAAAGCTTTGCCAAAAAATGGACAGAAAAGCTTGAACCAGTTAAAACATTCAAAGGTAATCATGATATAGGTTTCATGATGTATTGTAGCTTCGGTAATGCTTATCGCCTTACGCAGAATGAAAAATACAAGGATATACTTATACAATCCGCATACTCTTTGGCTACACGCTTTAATCCTCAAGTAGGTACAATCAAGTCCTGGGACTCATGGCGTTCATGGGAAAACAAACACGTTTTTAAATATCCCGTTATCATAGATAATATGATGAACTTGGAATTGCTGTTCTGGGCTTCAAAAGCAACCGGTGACCCTTCATTCAGAAACATAGCGATATCGCATGCGGAAAAGACCATGAAATATCAGATAAGAAAAGACGGTAGCAGTTATCATCTGGCATGCTATGACCCTGAGACCGGGAATTTCATTAAAGGCGAAACATCACAGGGATACTCCAACGAGTCTACGTGGTCTCGCGGACAAGGTTGGGGAATATATGGCTTTACATTATGTTATCGTGAAACAAAGGATCCGCGTTTCTTGAAAACAGCCCAGCGTATGGCGGATTATTACATCAATCACCCGAATCTTCCGTCTGATAAAATTCCTTGGTGGGATTTTGATACGCATAGACCGGGGTTTATCCCTGGCAAGTTCTCTAAGACCAATAAATACATACAAAACTATCGTGACGCCTCCGCTGCTTCTGTTACCGCTTCTGCTTTGTTAGAATTATCCTCTTATGTAAAGGATGACAAGAAGAAAATTTATACAGAGACAGCACTACAAATACTCACCTCATTATCGAATCCTGAATATCGTGCAGAAGAAGGTAAAAACGGAAACTTTATTTTAAAACACAGCATAGGAGCTATTCCTCACGGTTCAGAAGTAGACGTGCCATTAATTTATGCGGACTATTATTTTTTAGAGGCTCTTTTACGTTACAATCGAATGATAAACAATAAACCGATATTATAATTATGAAGCGTAAAATTCTTTTTATACTATTTTGCATTTGTTCCTTCAGTTCTATGGTAGCTTCAAAGCGTACAGGTGCGCAAGACCGCGAGTTATGGGTAAAGTATTTGTGTCGTATAGCCTCACCGGTTATTGACAATTTAGCCAAGGGAACATTGGAGGCCAACATGCCCGTAGAGACCGGAAAAAATTTCTATGGTAATCCACGTGACGTTACCTACTTAGAGGCTGTAGGAAGAACACTTGCCGGCATTGCTCCTTGGTTGGCTTTACCTGATGACAATACAGAAGAGTGTAAACTAAGGAAAAGTTTTAGAACTTCAGTACTTAAAGGACTGAAAAATGGTGTTTCTCCCGAATCTCCCGATTGTCTGAACTTTACCCGCAATTATCAGCCCACTGTAGATGCAGCTTATTTAGCACAAGCTTTTCTACGTGCCCCCAAGGCTTTATGGGAGCCACTGGATACGCTCACCAAACAAAGATATGTGACCGCATTTAAGTCACTCCGTAGAAATAAACCCGTGTATAATAATCATTTGTTATTTGCGGCTATCATAGAAACTTTTTTGTTGAAAGTCGGTGAACAAGTTGATCAAGCTAAAGTATTCTTAGCTTGTAAAAAAATAGAAGAATGGTATGTGGGTGACGGCTGGTATAGTGACGGACCAAGTTTCTCTATGGATTATTATAATGATTATGTTATTCATCCCATGCTGGTAGACATTTATCAGGTATTAAAGGAAAAAAAAATAGTCTCGGAAAGGCAATATAATACAGCTGTTAAAAGGATGATACGCCATTCTGATTTTTCTGAGCGTATGATAATGCCTGACGGAGTTTTTCCGGCTTTTGGACGTTCGGCTACTTATCGTACAGGGGCATTTCAAAGCTTATCACAAGTAGCATTGATGAAAATACTGCCTTCTTATATACATCCTGCACAAGTACGTTGTGCGCTCACTGCCGTATTTGTGAATATGTACGACGGTAATCAGAATTTCGACAAAAACGGCTGGTTGGTACTGGGATTTAATGGTCATCAACCTGAATTGGCTGATTATTATACTACTACCGGTAGTTTGTATATGGCAACACTTGGTTTTTTAGCACTGGGACTCCCGGCAGATGATTACTTTTGGACAAATAGTTTTGAAGAATGGACTTCTTGCAAAATCTGGAGCGGTAAACCAAGCAGAAAAGACTATAAAGTTGAGTATTGAAGTAATATATAAAACAGAGAAAAAACTTTCATTCCATTATTTAATATTTAATCTTAAATTCAAGCTATATGAAACAGAAAACATTTATTTTAAGTAAGAAAAAATCTTTTACGGCATCTGCAATATCCTGTTGCATGTTTTCGGTCAGAATCAGAGATTCGAGCGCATTATCCGAAATCAGACCTTTTAACCTGAAAAATCGGCTTATTCTATTTTGAAATTATCACGAACTCATGTAATATTTAAACTTTATGAGAAATACATTAATTTTTTTCCTAATTTCTTTATTGATTATTGGTTGTAAAGATGAAACTACTACAACTAGTACAATTCACGATCCTTCAAAACCGGTTCAAATTACAGGTTTTGAACCTACGGAAGGAGGAGCTCGCACAAGATTGTATATCCAAGGAAATAACTTTGGAAGTAATACAGATGATATAAAGGTAAAAATCGGCGGTTTACCAGCCAAGGTTATAGGTAGTAATGGAAATATTATATATTGTATGGTTCCTTTCAAAGCCTCAGAAGGAACTATTGAAGTAAGCATAAAAGGGCAAGACCCCATTACTGCGGCAGAGAAATTCAATTATGTTTCCAAAACGATTGTCGGAACCGTAGCCGGCTATGTGGATGAAACCGGTAAAGTAAAGGTTCAGGATGGTTCATTTAAAGAGGCCGGCTTTTCCGGTCCGGGATATATGACTGTTGACCCGAAAGACCCAAACGTACTTTATGTGGTCGATGGAAACAGGTATGGCGGGACAAGTATCAGAGTACTGGATTTAAAAAAGAAGGAAGTCTCAACATTATTGACCAAAGGACAGGGTAACTGGGAAAGTATTCGTACCATAGATTTCACTTTAAGCGGTGACACTATGTTGATTACAAATCAGCAGGATACTGAAAATGCCATAGGTATTTCTTATACTACCAGAGCAAACGGTTTTAAGAAACCACAACCTCTTGTTATCGGAAGAAAAATCGTTTCTGTTGCGGTACATCCCAACGGGGAGTTATATTATGTAAAGAGAAAGACCGGAGAACTTATCCGTTTTGATATGCAAACAAAAGAAGAAAAGGTTTTATATGCCTTAGGAGATGGCGAACCGATGTTTTTTATCTTTATGCATCCGTCGGGCAATTACGCTTATATCTCATTCTCCCAATGGAAGACAATATTGAAAATACCCTATGACTGGAAGAGCAAGACGCTTTTAACCGCCAGTATATTATGTGGCCAACAAAAACAGGAAGGATGGCTTGACGGTCAAGGAACAAATGCCAAGTTAGGTAATCCGGCACAAGGCGTATTCATAAAAAACGAGCAATATATAAAAGAGGGCAAAGATGATATTTACGATTTTTATTTCACAGACTCTTCGATACACTGTATTCGTTATGTAACTCCCGAAGGATTTGTACACACATACGCCGGTCGTGGCAGTCAGGGGGTTAACAATAACCCTAATGGTTATGTAGATGGTGATTTAAGGCAAGAGGCGCGCTTTAATTATCCTTTCGGAATACACTACGATGAAGTAAATAAGATATTTTACATTGGTGATATCGAAAACTATAGAATTAGAAATATAGCGAAAGATGAATAAATTTTTAATATTAAAATGTTACCTCGAATGAAAAACATTATTATTATTTTCTTTTGTATGTTTATGCTGATGTTTCAGGCAACGGCACAAAATCATGCAGACGTAAAAGAAATAGAAGTATCAGGTATTGTACTCGATTCAAATAAAGATCCTCTTATAGGTGCTAATATTGTAGTAAAGAATGTGCCTGGACTTGGTGTGATAACCAATATTGACGGAAAATTCAAGATAAAGGTGGAGTTATATCAACGTCTTATCGTTTCATACATTGGTTTTGAGAGTCAGGAGATACTTATAAAAGATAAGAAAACACTGACTGTGATAATGCAAGAGTCAAAATCTAGTGTATTGGATGAAGTTGTAATTACCGGAACAGGAGAACAGAAAAAGATAACCGTTACAGGAGCTGTTTCTTCTGCTAATATAACACATCTGAATGTTTCTCCTTCAGGAAATCTTGTTAATGCCTTGGCAGGAAATGTTCCCGGTGTATTATCCATGCAGAGCAGTGGAGCACCGGGCCAAAATACTTCCGAATTCTGGATCCGTGGTATTTCTACTTTTGGTGCCAAAACAAGTCCTTCTGCTTCTACGGGTGAAAGCACTCCGGTATT
>OGXU01001093.1_pt1 | contig 14281 bp, 8 predicted proteins | sample 1576381 | NCBI WGS metagenome assembly OGXU01 (sample SAMEA3541544, study PRJEB24748) | human gut metagenome | biome: human gut; feature: human-associated habitat; material: faeces | place: China | collected 2012 | reverse complement strand
CCTATATTTCAGGAGCCTGTACGCATCCCGATTTCCGAAGCAAAGGGGTCATGCGAGAGCTCTTATCACAGTCTTTCGCCCGGATGCTGCGGAATGGAGTACATTTCAGCACATTGATACCGGCAGAGCCCTGGTTGTTCGACTATTATGCCCGCATGGGATATGCTTCCGTATTCAAGTATTCAACTAAAGAGATCGTTTTGCCGGAGTTTATTCCTGCTAAAGAGATAGCGGTCAGTGTGGTTCCGGAATTTCAGGAAGAGATTTATTCTTATTTGAATAAAAAGCTTTCCGAACGGGCTTGCTGTATTCAGCACACGCTGGAAGACTTTCAGGTTATTATGACTGATCTTGCCATCAGCGGAGGATACTTATTTGTAGCCAGACAAGAAAACGAAATCAAGGGGGTGACTATTATATATAAAGGAGACAAACATATCATTATCAATGAGCTTTGCGCTGAAGATAAAGATGTGGAATATAGCCTATTGTATGCTATCAGGCAACACACCGGATATAAGTGCATGGTTCAACTCTTACCTCCCGAAGATCAACAGCCTCAACATCCGTTGGGCATGGCACGTATCATCAATGCCAAGGAAGTGCTGCAAATCTATGCCGCGGCTTTCCCCGAAGATGAAATGCAGTTGGAATTATCGGATAAACAACTGTCGGTAAATAACGGTTATTATTATCTGTGTAAAGGGAAATGCATGTATAGTACCGAGCGACTGCCCGGTACACATATACAGATGAATATTAGTGAACTAACCGATAGAATACTCCAGCCGTTAAAGCCATATATGAGCTTGATGATGAATTAAGACACGAATTACACCACTTAGGAAGAGTACGAAAAGAAGAGTTGCAGATAGTTTCTTCATATCTTTACTTATTTATATTCATATCTGTTTCTAATACATATACCATTTGAGGATCAATTTCTGCCGTGCGTTCACCATCTCCCTGACGGGTGTGTTGCACAAAGAGATGAAGCTTCCGCTGTTTCTTCCAGAGTTCCGTATCATGAGACGGTTCCCAGGCATCTACGGAAAAGTCGGTCAAATCCGTTATCGTCCATTTACTAATGCCGACGTCGGACGCATGTGCCATTGAGACACGGCTTCCCCGTTCTTCGTCGCGGAAAATATAAAAGACTTCCCCATCCTCTACCACAATACGCGGACGGGCAATAGGTATCATTTTCGTACCGCCACCCTTCAAGGTAAAAGGTGTTTTGCGATCTGTGATCTGCCGTTGATGCCATACTTTCCCGTCATTCCAGACGATACGATATTGGGGCACGTTACTGTCGGGATCCCGCCAATAAGTGGCTATATACGGATTTCCTTCTGCATCGGCACTCATACTTGTTTGATTAATCAACTCACAGTTTTGAGGCAAACGACAGGCATACTCTGCATTAGACAATTTGATAGGAAGTTCATATTGCTCTCCACTTGATTTATACCAAGTCACTCCATTATCAAACGAACGGGCATAACATATATCATGGTTTGTTTCCACATGCCAGCTTTCGCGCCACACCCACGAAAGATGGATGGTTCCTTTCTCATCGACATACATTTGCCAATAAGCATTCCGTTTATTTTCTCCGTCAATCAGTATATCCTGAATACGAGTCCATTTATGTTCTTTCAGCGAATAACGGTTCATCACCAAGTTACCACGACCGGAAGAACCGGAACGATAAACAAACAGTAAATCTCCTCCGGATAAAGAATAAAACTCCGGATAGGTTACATTTCCTTCATCAATTCCGGTCATCGGTATTTTATCTCCCAGTTCCAGAGAACCAGGAGCAATGCTCCGGCAATAATTCAGTTTATGTCCATGATGATCGAAAGACACGTGTATGTAACCTTCTCCATCCACCATCATACTGATTACATTATGAGCATCCTTTACATTTCCCTGATATTGGGTGCGGTGTAAAGTCCATTGTTTCGAATCCAGTTTCCGTTTTCCAAGTATCAGATAGCCGTCGTTATCGTAATAACTGATATATTGTTCCTCACCGTGCGTCACCAGCGAGTTATTCCGAAAGACCGTCGTATTGACCGAAGTACAGCTATATCCCTTTCCTACTTCCACCAAACGCTGGGAACAAGCAAGAGTAGGAACAAGTATTATTCCGCAAAGTAGTAGTAATATCCGTTTCATGCTTATCTTCTTTTTTATTTGTCAAAGATGGAAAGAGTCCATTTTTCATGCCAGGGAATTGTTATCTTTCCGTCTTTTACAAGTACAGGCAGCCATACATAGCGGGAGTCTTCCAAGTCTTTCTTTTTCCAGCGGTCGAACATAGCGATGTATGCGTTCTTCTTTCCGATAACAGGCTGAACGTAAGTACTCTGCGCGTAAAACGTTTTATCCGCATCCGGTCCCGTACAAGGATTACCGATCGTTTTCCACGTTCCCATAATAGAATCGGCCACTGCTATTTCGGCCACATTCGGATCCCAGCCTGTGCAACCGGAGCTTAACATATAGTATTTACCATTATATTTAAACACAGCCGGAGCTTCACGAGACTCTTTGACGAAATTACGAGTAAACCGTCCGCTGGGTTTCAGATAATCATCAGTCAAAAGACTAATATACATGGTTTCATTATTTTCCGAAGAATAGAACTGATAAGCACGTCCGTCATCATCCACAAAAACTGTCTGATCACGGCTCATCGCATTGTTCGGACGGAAACTTCCCTGATAGACGAACGGTCCGACAGGAGAATCGGCAACCGCCACGCCGGCACAAGCCTTACTGTAATCGGCACTTTCCACATGTGCCCACATTACAAACTTACCGGTCTTCTTATTAAAGATGACTTTCGGACGTTCCAACACTTTGGACGGATGCAGGTCATGATTCGGATCGTCTTTGACTGCCGGAAGCACAATTCCTTCAAATTTCCAATTCAGCAAGTCTTTAGAAGAGTAACAACCGACTCCGGTCACGTCTGTACGATAACACTCCCACGTAGCCCAGTCCGGCAAAATCGTTTTTCCTTTCTTGTATTCACCATACCAATAGTAAGTACCATTGTGATAAAGAAGTCCGCCACCATGGGCATTGATCGGATTTCCATCCATATCATTCCACACTTGTCCGGGGATAAACGCCGTGTTCTTCTGTGCCTGCATTGATACAGGCAATAACAACGCACAAACGACTCCTGATAATATACACTTGATTATTCTGCAATGTCTATTCATATTCATGATATTAAATAAGATTTCTTGTTTACAAAGATAGATGATACATTAAATATAAAGGTACACTTATGTGTCAAAAAAGGACTAAAAAACAATCATTCTCCGCTAAATGCACGATATTACAGAGCATTTGCACTTCGATTTTAGCCTGCGTTTACCATATAATACGATAGGGATAGGGATTTCACCTATCAGTTCACTCAATAAAAAGAACCTACCCGATTTCAACACAAAGTGATTTTCTGGTCGAGCAGGTCATTTATATATACACATAAAATGCTTTTCTGATAATCCGGTTTCCTAATCCTATATGGCACTTCTCTATCTATGCTTCTGAAGACATACCTTACCTGCTTCCTTATTCATTACTAACTGCCCTCTCTTTCATTAATAACAAACTTTCTTTTGATTATAGGTAAACTTCCTATTACCAGTATGTAAACTTACTTTTCAATAAATGCAATCTATAAATGAAAGTTGCGTTTATAAAAACAAAACTTGCAATTATATAAATGGAAGTTTCATTTATATAATCAAAGCTTGCATTTATAGTTTTCTTATAATGCAAAGAAAGTTTGGGTCCTATACAAAGGAAGTTTATCCCTTATAGAAAAGAAGTTTTCCTATAATAGTTTGGAAGCTATCTATTAACACTTCTTCTGCCAACTATAGATGAAAGAGTTAGCAGAAGACTGGACAAGCTGTGAAAGCCAGAATAGAAAGGTGAAAGGAAGGTGAAAGCCAGCCCTTCACCCGCTAATGCCGATGAACAGGGCATTGTGAAAGGTGAAGGGTGTTTTCTTGAATATGATTATTTTAGTATACCAGCGTAAGGCAATGTCTGCAACCACAACTGAATGAATTATATCCACGAAACATTTCTCAAATATGGTTTCATTCAAAGAATAAAGAAAGCAGTCTATATTGTTTATATTCAAACAATTATTCATAGCACAATTTGTGTAGCATAAAAAGTGCTACATAAATTATGCTATAAATATTGATTCTATCAAACTTTTACCGAACAATCATTGCCACATGATCCCACAACAAACGATAGAGATATCATCTATTTGTTTACCAATACAGCACCTCCCTGTGGAAGAATCTCCAGCTGTACTTTACCGTTCTCTTTCACTTTCAACGGCACAAGCTGTGGCTCTCCTTTCTTATCATCCTTATACAGGGTAACCGTTTTTCCGGCAAACATTTCTAAATCCAGTTTCAACTTCAATGTTTCTTTTCCTGCATTCACAGCAGCCAGATACCAAGTATCATTGTGACGACGTGCCAACACGACATATTTTCCAGGATATCCATCAATGAAGCGTGTCTCGTCCCAAGTGGTAGGAACCGCTTTCATATAGTCCATACAAACAGGAGAAACATCTTTCAGGTTATTGGGAGCAAGCGCAAAGTTTTGTACCGGATTCTGGAATAATACGGTAGTGGCCAGTTGGAATATATCAGTAGTGCGGCGGGTAGTTCCTCCGTCATTGTTGCGGTTCAGTCGTTTGTTCAGGAAACAACCGCCGAATTCCATGCTACCCACCGTATTACGGATAAACGGATGCAGACAAGCATTGAAAGCCTCTTTATCGCAGAAGTATTGGTTGAATACCATATTCTCGGATGCCAGTACGGCTTCACTACCTACATAATTCGGATACATGCGTTCCCATCCGCGAGGAATCGTACAACCGTGGAAGATCACCATCAGGCCGTGATCGTCGGCATCACTCAAGATATCTTCATACAGGCGCATCGTTTCTTGCTTGTCGCCACCAAAGAAATCAACTTTAATGCCTTTTACTCCGAGGCTCTGTAACCATTTCATCTCGCGTTTGCGGATAATGGCGTTGTCCATGTGATTAACCGGTCCTTGCTCAATATCATTCCAATAACCGGAAGAGCTATACCATAAGAAGAGTTCCACGCCTTTACTACGTGCGTATTCTACCAAAGACTTCATGCGGTCGCGACCGATGTTCGTATCCCACCAGTTATCAATCAATGCATACTCATATCCCATTGCGGCAGCAAAATCAATATATCGCACCTGATCGTCATAGTTGATACTACCATCCTGCCAAAGAATCCAGCTCCATGTGCCACGTCCGAAACGGTAGTCATATTTTGTTTCATAAAGAGGACGCACGACATCCCACGCAACAGTTGTTTCCACAATCGGTTTCAAAGTCTCGCCGACAGTGATAGTACGCCAGGGAGTAGCTCCCGGCAAAGCAAATGCCGGAGCTGAAGTCCCGTTGCCATTATTTTCTTCTGCCATCGGGAAAGCAATCGTATACAGATTACCTTCGCTCACATCGCTTAAACGTGAGCCGCAATATCGACTGTCCACTCCTGTCTCGCTAACCAGCACCCAACCATCGTCACAAATACGGAACAGGCAAGGGAATGTGTAACCATGCCCGTATTGAGAACGGTCACTCATCGGAGCATCTGCCTTGTATTCTTCCTCATAACTGGGTTTTGTACGCTTCCATCCTATCATGGCATCGCTTTGCGGACACAAGAAAGTAGTAGTCTGTTGCGGAAAACGGAAACCGGTTTCTTCGGCAGTCACCGTTACACTTCCTTTTCCATCCTGACGCGGCAGGGCATAACGAAAAGCTACATCATTGTTGCTGACACGAAAGACAACATCTATTTTCTGTCCTTTCGGGTTCTCAAAATGACAGTTCAGCTCGTTTGCCTGATAATGCACTTGTGAGGTTTTAATACGATCCTGATGGTAGACAGTATCAATAGGGGTGACCGTATGCCCTGTCAGTTTCATTCCTTTAGCAAAGTCACCGATATTCGTGTTCATACCCAAAGGTGATTTCTCCAGCATGGTTTTCCCATTATAGGTAATGGAATAACTTGGCTTTTCGGCAGAGGAAGTAAAGACAACCAATTGCAGTTTTTCATCCGGTCCTTTCACGACCACGTCTTGTGCCATCAGCGAAGTCAGACAGCAACCAGCCACCAGTAGAGTGCTTATTATCTTCTTCATATTATTCATGTTATTATGTTCTTCATTTATTTCCTGTTATTTCTCATTTGCCTTTTTTATCCGGATCACCGTAAAAGAGTAGGCAGACAATTGGCAATCAAACTTTTCTGCCACTTCCACCGTATCTTCAACAGGTAGCGGAGTATCTGCCGGTTTGCCGGTCAGTACGGTTCTCTTTGCAGAAGGCTGTACCGCACCGATTCCGGAAAGGTCGACATGGGTATTCACCTCTACTGGAAGTAAGTTGACCAACTTCACAATCACATCTCCACTTGCCGAATCGCGGACAATGGAAGAAGCAAAACGTTTCTGCACTTTATCGTCTTTATTATCCAAAGTGATCTTCGACGGCAAATATTCGTTTCCGGCATTCTGTCCGTAGAGTTTCTGCACATAATATCCGGTGGTCGGTTTCACTTCCCGGTTATTGAAGTAAATCAAATCCGGATTCCATTGGGTATGTCCTTCTTTGGCGAAAAGAGGAGCGTAAGAAGTCATGTGTACAACGTCTCCATTACGTTCCAGGGCAGCAAGATAAAGAGCTTCCGTCAGTGCAGTTTCGATATTCGCTTTTCGTCCCGGGATATGAGTCGCATATTCGCCCAAATATACTTTTGTCTTTTTCGAACGGTCGTATTTATCGTAGAAATCCTGATTGTTCAGGAACCATCCCGGAGTCTGATAATAATGTTCGTCCACCATCGGCACACCCAGTTTGTCGGCCAGTTTCCATCCTTCTACGTAGTCTGTTCCTTCATTGAACGGTCCTACTGTACCTACAACGATCATTTCCGGATATTTTTCTTTGATGGCATTAAATATCATTGTAAAACGTTCTTCGAAGATATCGGTGATGAGATCTTCATTTCCGATACCAATGTATTTCAGGTTGAAAGGTTTCGGATGGCCTGCTTCGGCACGTACCTTTCCCCACTTTGTTTTCTTAGCGTCACCGTTCGCCCATTCTATCAGATCAAGAATATCCTGGATATAAGCGCCCATTTCGCTCATAGGGATACCGCCTTGCTGTCCGCCTCTCAAGTCACCGTGACAGGCAGAGTTCTGGCAAGGAACACCGGCAGCCAATACCGGAAGCGGTTCCGCACCAATATCTTCGCAGAATTGAAAATATTCAAAATATCCCAGTCCCATGCTTTGATGATACCCCCAAAGGTTGCGTTGAGCCTTTCTTGCTTCTAACGGACCAACTGTGTTTTTCCATTGATAGATATTCTTCAGACCATCACCATGAGCCACACAGCCACCGGGAAAACGGATGAAACGGGGATGCATATCGGCAAGTATCTGTGCCAAATCGGCACGCAGGCCATTCTTTCTGCCTTTGAATGTATTTTGTGGAAATAGAGAAATCATATCTAAATCAACTTCGCCTGCTGACTGTGGCTGAATTTCCAAATGTACATCAACAGATGCTTTTGCAGTCAAAACCGCTTTATAAGTCTTCCATAAACGGGAAGAAACGGTTACTGAAGTTTCTCCCTGCACTGTCCCCCCAGCATCAACCAAACGTATCAGTAATTTATTGGATTTTCCTGCCGGGACACGCCCAAATAAAGAAAAGTTATACTTATCACCTGCATTAAGCGCAATTCCGTCAAAGCCTGTATTGACCAAAAAAACTCCAGGCTGCTTGACATCCAATATAGCATAATTCATATTATTAGAATGAATAGCGTCTGTAGCATCTGTAGCGATCAAAAATTCAGCTTCTCCATTCCCTCTCAATGACCAGGAATGAAAGCCATCCCAGTTCTCATCTCCTTCCCTGTCTGAAGGATCGTATTCGAAATCACGGTTCTGGATCAGCTCTGCATAGAGTCCTCCGTCTGCCGAATAATTAATATCTTCAAAGAAAGCACCCAACAAAACATCGCTGATAGCTTTGGCACGTTCGGGCTGTACGGTGACCGTTGCATTTACAGGCTTCAAACCGACAAAACGTTCTCCATCCTGCACCGGACGTTCTCCATGCAATGAGTTCCGATATTGATTCCAGCCATAATTCTTATTTAATCCATCTACCAAAGTCCACGCTACCCGGTTGATAGTTCCTTTCTGCTCCTCTCCGGCAACTACGGCTTTCACTCTTGTTCCGTTAAAATCGGAAGTAGTACGGGGATATTTCTGGCTGGTCCAGTTTATCAAGTCCTTAGAAGTGGCCTGACCGTATCCATCACGATCATTCAATTTCCAGGTACATATCCATTCGCCAGCGGGCGACTGTTTCAAATAAGGGTCGAGCATTTTCTTCTGTGATCCCCAACGGCTGTAATCACACCGGAGATATCCGTAGTTCCGGCCGACTTCAAACCAGTTTTCCTTATCCATGCTCCAGGCAAAACGAAGCCCGCTACGTCCGTCGTCTCCGGAAGTAGCGAAGGAAAAGAGATAAACCGAATCGGGGGTACTCGTCATTTCTTTGATTGCAGCTAAAGTGACTTGCTGAAACGACAAAAACAAGACAACTAAAAACAGGAATAATTTTCTCATGGTATCTATTGCATTAAGATTATCAATCGCAAAGTTAAGATTTTCATTATTCTAACTGATATATTTCAAGCTATAATTGGTTGTTTTACACTTAAAAATATATAAGAAACAAGTAAACAAGGGTAAAATATACACTTTTTCCAATATCGTATACTATTTTCCTGGATTACACTAGTGAATCCACCTTATCTTAATAACTCAAAAAAAGACGAAAGAGTAAATGTATTTATCTGTAAATGAAGACTACCCGCTTGAAATTCATTGAATTTGTAGATGAGAGGTGCCCAAATTTCCTTTCAACGAAATCATCTTCGCGACAAGAAGCTGTGGCGAGGATGATTTCTAATTTAGATGGGTTTTGACCTTCCTCCTTTAGATCAGAAACCTTCCGGTTTACCATACGCCTTGAAAAGGCGTTGCAATTCTTTTTGAGTAATTGGAATAACAGTACCGTGGCGTGGATGGAAATCCATACTAACGGCATGGTCAATCACTTTGAAGTGTTCCAAATCAGCACTTTCCGTAAACTGGTATTTGCCTTTCATATACACATCGTACATCAAGATATACTTATCCGAGCCAATCAATGGAAAGATGCCCGCACCCTCTACTGCATCCTTCGTCTGCTGCTTATAGTCATCTGATTCCGTCCACTGTCCGGAGGTCAGAGAGGAAGTAGTAGCCTTCTTAATGCCATTTCCATTCCCTTCCGTTTTATAGAACAAGTGATAAAGCCCGCCTTTATAAATGATGTCGCCGTCAATACATGACTTTTCGTTTTTCGGAAGAAACAGCGGTTTCGGTTCTCCTTCTATATCGGTAAAATCCTTGTTAGCATAAGCATAATAAATGATGTCCGGGCCATTGCCATGTTGCATGGACCAATAGATCATGTATTTTCCGGCCTCCTTGTCATAAATCGTTTGTGGCGCCCACACACGTTTCAGGTTTTCCTGATCGGGATATTTCTTCTGGATATTCACGATATTGGAAGTCCAGTGTACAAGGTCTTTCGATTTCAGCAATACCATGGCGCGATTAGAACTCCATCCATTAGCAGATACCATATCTGTAACTACCATATAAAACGTCTTCCCGTCTTCACAACGTAAAATATGGGGATCGCGCACTCCGCCTGTTGAACTAATCACCCGGGAATCAAGTACCGGTTGATTTCCATTCAAGGCTTTATAATTATATCCGTCGAGACTAACAGCCATCCTGACGGCTTCTTCACTCATGCGATTGCCGGTGAAATAAACAAACAGGTAGGCAGATTGTTGGCAATATCCAGTCAACACTCCTACGAAGAGGAGTGCGAAAAGGATTATATTTTTTTTCATATCTATTATCATTTCAATGCTTGTACATCAATAGTTTAGTAATTAAAGTCAGCAGATTTCACATACACCCGATATTCTTTAATCATGCCCGGATATTCTTTCTCGGCACGGGGCAGATAGCGGAAGCCGGTCACTGTTTCCACTTTACTCAAGTCAATCACCAGTTGATGAGGATAAGGGACATTATCCACGGTCATCCAGAAAGTAGATTCCTGCAAATCGAATATTTTGTCGGCTGTACGGTTGCCGCTGCGTGTTTCTTCGCTATTGGCATAACGAATCTTCCAATGCTCACGAGATACCGGTTTGCCATCAGCTCCCAGGACATCGAACTCTGCCACTGCTGCGATGTTATCATTTGCTTGCGGAGAAAGCGCTTCCAAACAGAAATAACGTCCTTTCGCCGGAGCAGCAAATCGTACTTCCTGCCAACCGTTGCCCGGAGTGAAAGCACCTTCATGTATTACTTTCTCACCTGCCAGTTTCAGTTTTTCTCCATCCTTGCGGTGCGTTTCGGGAGCTTTTTCACGAAGCACATCAAGAATAGGTTTCTTCAAGCCTTTGATAGAAGCCTTGGCAGGACCTTTCAAATCCAATACGAGAATTTCATTCTCTCCTTCTTTGAGCCAGCAACCCGGCATAAAGAGGGTCTGTTGCGGACCGATTTCCCAGAAACGCCCCATTGCATGACCGTTCACCCAAACCATACCTTTACCCCATGTGCTCATATCCAGGAAAGTATCTCCTACTTTATCCAGTTTAAAAGTGCTCTTGTAGTAAGCAGGCATAGCCGGTAGTATTTTTGTATCGTTATATTTCTTGTCTTTAATAAAAGAATAATCTACCGGGAAGTTGTACACAGTCCAGTTTTTCAATTCCTTAGCCTGGTTACCCAAAATAAGTTCTACCTTTTCTGTAATACCTTTGCGATCGTGGATGGATTTAGCAAAGTTGACACGTCCCATTGCTTCCACCAGAATATCCAGTTGCGTACCTTTCTTCAAAGCAGGCAAAGTCGTAGTAAATTCTCCTTTACGACGGTCCAAACGCGCCAGAAGTTTGCCGTCAGCATATATTTGTGCCCAGTCGTGCACTTCCGTAATCTTCAAAACGGTTCCTGCGGGGGTTGCTTCAGGCAGTGTGGTCCGATACAGAATAGTTCCCCATCCCTGATTGAACTGTTCCATCGGTTGAATATCCACTGTTTGTTTGGCTTCCGGCAAATTCGAGAATAGTGGAGCCACTTTATTGAAATGAATTTCGGGAATCTCAATAACAGGCAAAGCAGCGGGGACTTCAGGCAATGATTCACCGGCCGGAAGATAGTTTTTCAATAAATCGCGAAGCAAGAAAAACTTTTCGGTGGTCCATCCGGCTTCACTGATCGGAGCGTCATAATCATACGAACTGCACATAGCGGAATAAGCAGGGTTGTTTGCACCTCCCCAATGACCGAAAGTCGTTCCTCCGTGAGTCATATAGAGACTGAAAGAAATATTCCGGTCGAGCATATCCTTGATGCCCTGTACCATATCTTTCGCGGGACGTGTTTCGTGTTTACGTCCCCAGTGGTCAAACCATCCGCTCCAGAACTCACTACACATCAATGGAGTTTCGGGACGAAGCTCTTTCAGTTTCTTAAACTGCTGGTCGATATTAGCCCCAGTTCCGAAATTCACAGTCCAAATCAAATCGTCGAGTGCATTATTGGTAAAGTTACTGCTCCAGTCACATTGAAACAGAGGCACATCGGTAAAACCGGATTCACGAACCAAATCACGTACGGCAGAAACGTATGGTTTATCGATTCCGTAAGAGCCATACTCGTTCTCCACTTGAACCATGATAATGTTTCCTCCTTTATCCACTTGCAACGGAGCCAGTTGTTTGCCGACTTCTTTCATAAAAATACCTACCCGTTCCATATAATAAGGATCAAGCGTGCGCAAGGCTACGTCTTTTTTCTTTAACAGCCACCAGGGAAGTCCTCCCATCTCCCATTCCGCACACACATACGGACCGGGACGGACAATGACGTACATTCCATGTTGCTGCGCAAGTTTACAGAAAGCGGCAATATCATTCTGACCGGAGAAATCGAACTTTCCTTCTTCCTGTTCGTGGATATTCCAGAAAATATAAATGCAAATCGTATTCATTCCCAATGCTTTGCACATCTCTATGCGATGACTCCAGTAAGCCTGTGGGATACGGGTATAATGCAACTCCGCCGCCTTCACTACAAATGGTTTTCCATCAAGCAGGAATGTGTTCTTGCCCGCCTCAAATTTGTGGGCAGTGGTTTGCGCCTGTGCACTACTAAAGAGAATAACTGTAAAAAGTACCAGTAAAGCAATGATTTTGTTTTTCATGGTTTATTCAAAAATAGAATTTTAATAGTATACGGCAAAGGTAGGCGATTCACCTAAAAAGGAGGGCATAATTATCATTCAAAAAGGGTTAGAAATAAAGCAAAATAGCGCCAATTGGCGCTATTTTGCTTTATTTCATTTATTCCCGATCGCAGAAATACCTGGCAGAAACATAACCATTAGTCACAAAAGGATTATTCATATCTATTGTTATTGCCCTAAAGATGATAAATAAAACACCAATGGTCAAATAATGATAGTCATAAAACGACCATCATTATTTGACCATTGGCCTAGCACTATAAAATCAGTTTTCTTTTGTCAGCAGACTTTCCAATTCTTCCGCGTTCAGACGAAGATAAAATTGTCCACGATAGGCTACGGAGATACCGCCTGTTTCTTCCGAAACAATAATTGCATGAGCATCCGACTGTTGAGAGATTCCCATTGCTGCGCGATGTCGCAAGCCAAGTTCTTTCGGTATATTCAAATCATGGGATACAGGAAGAATACATCCTGCCGCCTTGATACGTTTTTTACTGATTACCATTGCGCCATCGTGCAACGGACTATTCTTGAAGAATATATTTTCGATTAAACGTTGGTTGATCGCCGCATCAATCAGCTCGCCCGTACGGACGACTTCGTCTAAAGGAACATTATGCTCTATGACAATCAATGCACCGACTTTTTGTTTCCCCATATTCAAACAAGCCATTACCACCGGCATGATATCGTCATGCTTCAACGACTCTTTTTTCGAACCGTTAAAGAGACGGGCCAGTGCGCTGACATGTCGGTGAGATCCCAAAGTCAAGAGAAAACGGCGTATCTCATCCTGAAAAAGAACAATCAACGCGATCACACCCACATTCATCAATGTGTCGAAAATAGAGCCCAACAATTTCATTTCCAGCACTTGCGTCACCACCAGCCAGATCAGGATAAAAACCAGAATTCCGGTGAACACCTTGATAGAACCGGAAGCTTTCATCAATTTGTAGACATAGTACAAAAGGAAAGCCACCAACAGGATGTCAATAAAATCTTTGATACCAAACTCAAAAAACATACCGGCAGCCATGGCTATTATTTGATATTCACCCATATAAACATTTACAATTTATAACTTACAATTTTCTCCACCATCCTTACTGCTTCCACTGCTTCACGCACATCATGTACCCGCAGGATATTGGCTCCCTTCATTAAAGCAACCGTATCCAATACAGTAGTTCCGTTCAGAGCGTCTTGCGGCGTACCTCCAAGCAAACGATAAATCATTGATTTTCTTGAAACACCCACCAATAAAGGCAGTTCGAAAATACTGAATTCTTCAAGGTGTGCCATCAGTTCATAATTATGCTCTAACGTCTTACCAAAGCCAAAGCCCGGATCAAGAATAATGTCTTTCACACCCAAATCACGTAACTGCTGCACTTTCATGGCGAAATACATAAATACCTCCTTAAGCAAATCGTCATAATGTGGCTCAGATTGCATATTCTGAGGTGTACCTTGCATATGCATCATGATATAAGGCACTCCCAACCGGGCAACAGTTTCAAACATTTTCGGATCCATCTCTCCGGCTGCAATGTCATTGATGATAGCAACACCATATTCCTTTACACATTGTTCCGCCACATCAGCCCGGAACGTATCTACAGAAATAACAGCGTCCGGATGATTACGAACCACAATTTCCAATCCTACCCGTAAACGACGCATCTCTTCTTCGGCAGAGATGTTTTCCGCATTAGGGCGGGAAGAGTAAGCACCAATATCAATTATGGA
>OGXU01001085.1_pt1 | contig 14318 bp, 5 predicted proteins | sample 1576381 | NCBI WGS metagenome assembly OGXU01 (sample SAMEA3541544, study PRJEB24748) | human gut metagenome | biome: human gut; feature: human-associated habitat; material: faeces | place: China | collected 2012 | reverse complement strand
CGTTTAGACGCAAGAAGGACGCTGAAGAGCTTAGTTGCGGATTTGAGGATATATAAGAATGGTAACTTCAAGTTGCTGCTGCTCGATAAGAATGTATTTTCGTTGAAGAACTATATAACCGGTTTGAGTTTTGGTGAACAACATTTGTTGTGGATAGCAACACGCAAGGGAGTTGCTTCTTTGAATTTGATTGATAATTCGATAGCATTTTATCCATATGATAGAGCATTCCATTCTGTTTGTTGTATCGGTAAGACTTTATATCTTGGTACAATGAGTGAAGGCATCATAGCATTTGATATTTCCAGCAGGCAGTATCGTCGGTATATAGATGTAGGTTGTGGTGTTATTTCATCATTATCGTCAGACGGAAAAGATTTATTGTATGTGGGTACCGATGGAAATGGTGTACATTTTATATCTACCAGTCAGCAACAGGTTGTGAAATCATTCCGGCATGAAGTAGGCAATGAAAATAGTATTCGTTCTAATTCCGTTTATTCACTGATGCTGGATCGTGACGGATTGTTGTGGATTGGCTATTATCAACAAGGGGTTGACTATACATTGTTTCAGAGTGGATTGTTCGAAACGTATAAATACCCTCCTTATTTTGATACGAAAGACATGCCGATCCGAACAATTGCCTTTCATGGCGATGAGAAGTTGATAGGAACTCGCGACGGTTTATTTTATATCGATGAGTCACGTAAAATTTATCGTAACTATCATTCTCCTGAATTACGTGCTAGTCTGATTTTGTCAAGTTGCTATTTCGAGGGTAACTATTATATTGGAACTTATGGGGGAGGAATGTACGTTTTCAATCCGGAAACGTTGACATTGAGTAATTTTGACTCCAGTGAACCCAATCCTTTTCTTAATGGACATGTTTTTTGTATCCGCTCTGATAATGAAAATAATCTTTGGATAGGTACTTCTGTGGGAGTTTATTGTTATCGCGATAGGAAGCAGGTTGCTCATTATACCGCATCAAATTCTAAATTGCCGGAAGGGAATGTGTACGAAATTTATTTTGATTCCACTCACAAGGGATGGATCTGTACCGAAACAGGGCTCTGTATCTGGGATCCTTCCAGTAAAAGTTTGAAATTAGATGTCTTTCCGGAAGGATTTGTCGATAAGGAAAAAATACGATCCATTTATGAGGATTCTGAACACAATCTTTATTTTTTGCCAGAAAAAGGTGATTTATTTGTTTCCACATTGAATATGAGCCGTTTCAATAGAATTACCGTCAGTCTGTTGAAAGATAAAGCTTTGATGGGCATTGTAGAAGATGATAAAAAATGGTTGTGGATAACAACTAATAATGGATTATATCGTTACGACAAGAAAGAAACATGCATACCATATAATTTTACCGATGGTATACCGAGCCCTATTTTTATAAATTGTTTTCCAGTGAAAGATGATACGGGAGGATTATGGTTTGGAAATTCTAAAGGGTTAGTTTATCTAGGCACACAGGGTACTAATCCTCTTCAGAATCATCCGTACAGATTGTCCGTATCAGAAATTTTAGTTAACGGTAAAGAGTTTTATCCCGAGAGCCGTGGAAATGATATCCGGCTTGATAGAACGGCTTCCAGTCTGACCTTCAGATTTTCGGGCTTTACTTATACAGATCCGTCGAATGTTTCTTATGAATACATGCTCGAAGGGGAAAATGATAGCTGGAAGCCTTTGTTGGGTACTTCTGAAGTTTCATTTTACAATCTTCAGGCAGGCAAGTATATATTTAAAATGAGGCGTATTGGCTATCCGGATTCTGAAGCTAAGCTAAACATTGTTGTAGAAGGATTTCCTTTGTTATGGATTATCGGTGGAGGAGTTCTGATAATATTACTCGGAGTAGTATTTTATATTCGCATTAGAAGACGGAAACAGCAGTCGGTAGTATTAGCTGATATGCGCGAAACCGTTGATGTGCCGGAGCCAGCAGTTGTTGAACAGGCTGTTTCTTCTGAAATAGCGAAAGATATTAAAACTTCAGAAGATAAATATAAGACAAATAAGGTTAGTCCGGAGGAGTGCAAGCGCTTGTTTAAGTTGCTGGAAGCTGTAATGCAACAAAAGAAACCTTATAAAAACCCAGCTTTGAAAATAGCCGATCTGGCAGATCTTATCGGAACTTCATCACATGTGCTTTCCTATTTATTTAACCAATATCTTAATAGGAATTTTTATGATTATGTAAATGATTATCGTGTAGCAGAATTCAAGCAACTGATAGCTAAAGAAGAATATGCCAGATATACATTGAGTGCATTAGCCGAACATTGTGGGTTTAGTTCACGTGCCTCTTTTTTCCGACATTTCAAGAAAATGACAGGAGTTACTCCTAATGAGTATATCAAGCAGTTAGAGAAATAAATTTATTTTATTGAAGGTGTAATTGAAGTTTTATAGAATCTATTTTAATAGGTAATCGTATTATAAAAGCCTGTCGTATGAAAGAAGATCAATTTATCATACGGCAGGCTTTTTTGTACTTTTTCTTTTATATATAATGTTCTTCGTATTGAGCAGTTAGAAGGTTTTTTATTGAAATTACATTAGAATAACAGTCTCAAATTATTATTTGAAACTCTATATGTTCTCTTGTAATTTATTGATTATTAATGCTGTATATGGCTTTGTGTCTATTCGGATTCTGTGAGATAGCTTTGGACTTAAAAATTTTCACATCAAGGTAAATGTCTGTTAATTTTGCAGTGTAATCAAAAACCGGAAATGACTAATTTTATGAAAGACCAAGCAAAAACATCTTATCTGTTAGTAGCCGAATCGTATGAAAGATATCGGCAGTCGGTGTTTTTCTATATTTATAAAAAAGTAAATAATAAAGAAGATGCTGAAGACCTGACGCAGGATTCTTTTCTTCGCCTGTTGGATTATCAGTTGATGCTTCGTCCGGATACTGTTAAGTATTTTTTGTTTACTATAGTCCGAAATCTGGTGAATGATTATCTCCGTCGTTATTATAAGTGGCAGGAAATATCTTCGTATATGTATGAGGTAACTCCTATTGGCAGTAATGATTGTGAAAGCCGTATTATTGCTGACAATTTAGAGCAAGTAGAAAAAGAAAAGCTTGCTACTTTACCAGTGCAGCGTCGTAAAGTTTATTGTATGAGTCGTTTCGAAGAAAAGTCGGTTGGTGATATTGCTGAAGTTTTAAATCTATCTCCCCGTACTGTCGAAAATCATTTGTTGATCGGTCGACGTGAAATTCGTGAATTTATAAAGAAGTGTATATAAGTTAATTTCAAATTTAATCTTATGAAGAATGACTTTCTAAAGATTTCATCAAGAAGAATCCTTTTTTCAGCTTTGCTTCTTTCGGCTATGGCAGCTGGGAGTATTACTCCTGTTTATGCTAATTCCGATATGCAGGCTGTAGTAGAAGGTGTTAGTGTGAAAGGACAAGTGTTGGATGCCGATGGTATTCCTGTAATTGGTGCTAGTGTCTTGGAGAAGGGAACGACTAATGGTGTAATTACCGATATGGATGGTAATTTCCAGTTGAAAGTGTCTTCTCGCAACGCAGTTATTGTTATATCTTATATTGGATATAAAACGATAGAGCTTCCTGCTTCTGATGCTCGTTTGTCGAAAATACAGTTGAAAGAAGATACAGAAGTATTGGATGAAGTTGTTGTTGTAGGTTATGGATCTCAAAAGAAAGAAACATTAACAGGATCTGTAACAGTTGTAACAGATGATATTTTTAAGAACAAAGGTACTGTGTCAAATCCGCTTTCGGCTATGCAGGGGCAAGTTCCAGGACTACGTATTACTCGTTCATCAGCTGCTCCGGGTGAGGAAGGCTGGGGGATTTCAATACGTGGTGCTGTATCAAAGAACTCAGTAGATCCCTTATTGATTATTGATGGTGTTCCAGCCAGTGGGGTTAGCGAAATGTCACAGTTAAATGCTGATGATATAGCTTCTATTAACTTCCTGAAAGATGCTTCGGCTGCTATTTATGGTGCAAAGGCTGCTGGAGGAGTTATTCTTGTAACAACTAAGCGTCCTGATGTAGGTAAAGCTAAAATAGAGTATAGTGGATCGTTTACTCGTAAGATAGTAGGACTTCAGCCTCGTTTAATGAGTTTGGATGAATGGGCCGATGGTGTAATTCAAGCTCGTCGTAATGATGGATATGGTGAAGATGATTCTTGGATACGTTATGCTCAATTGGCCAAGTCCTTAAAAGGAAGTTGGATTAATTTGAATGGTGGAGATGGTTCAGTTCCAGATCCTATACCAGGAGCATTCAATGGGGTTGCAGATTTTGTATTCCATGATATGAACTGGACAGATGTCCTTTGGGGAAATGCAAATTCTACACAGCATAATCTCAGTCTGTCTGGAGGTACAGAAAAGTCTAGTTATCGTTTGTCTTTAGGATATTTGCGTGATGAAGGTACTCTACAATGGGGAAATAACTCTAATGAACGCTATAATGTGCGCTTGTTTAATAATTTCAAATTATCTGACCGTATTAGCCTTGAATCGAATATGGCTACAAGTCGTCAATATCAAGTTGCACCTACGCAAATAGGTTCTGTACTTGGAGTTTCTATTCCTCAACCAGGATTACCTGTTTCTACAATAGATGGTAAACCTTATGCATGGGGAGGAATTCATTCTCCAAATTGGCTAGTAGAATTGGGTGGTGATAATAAATTGGTTGTTACTTCAGTGAATGTAAATGAAGTTTTGAAAGTTAATCTCTTGGATGGATTAGATTTTCAGGGTACTTTAGGATATAGCACAAATAATGCAGCTCGTGACGAGCAATATTTGTCGATAGATTGGTATCAGTACGATGGTACTTTGATTAGAAATGAAAATTCACCTTATCCGTCACAAGAAAAATCTTCTTATAAAAAGTCTTCTTCACGGACTGATAATTATACAGCTTCTGCTTTTTTGACTTATCAGAAAATGTTTAAAGAAGCTCATGATGTTTCGGCTATGGTTGGTGTGCAATATGATTATTCTGCTTATGATTATAGTGCTACTAAAGTTATGGATGTAGAATCTGCCATTGAGTCACTGAACGGTAAAGGAGAAGTTTATATTGATAAAGTTGACCGTTGGGAAGAAGCTATCCTTTCTTATTTTGGACGTTTTAATTACAATTACCGTTCTCGGTATTTGATTGAATTGAGTGCCCGTTATGATGGATCTTCTAAATTTTTACCCAAAAATCGTTGGAATTTCTTTTGGGGAGCTTCCGCAGGATGGCGTATTAGCGAAGAGAAGTTTATGGAAAATACTCGTGATTATATAAGTGAACTAAAGTTGCGCCTTTCTTATGGTGAAGTTGGTAATCAGAGTGGAATTGGTCGCTATGATGGTATCCAACTTTATAATTATAAGTCGGGCAGTGGTGCTTATTTGGGAAATTCTAGAGGTACATATGTTGAATCGGCAGGGTTGGTTAGTACAGAAAGAACTTGGGAACGTATCTATAATTATAACTTAGGTCTTGATTTTGGCTTCTTCAATAATCGCCTTGTTGGTAGTTTTGAATTATTTATGAAGAAAAATAACAATATGTTAGTATCTCGTTTGTATTCTGGAGTGTTGGGAGGAACAGCTCCAAGTACCAATACCGGAAAATTTGAAGCTAAGGGATACGATGGAAGTTTGACTTGGCGTGATCGTATAGGAGATTTCAATTATCACATAGGTGGAACTTTGACATATATTACTAATAAAATGATTGATGGCGGAGAAATTGTTATTCAGGAGGGATATAATTCTGCATTGAATGGTTATCCTCTGAATTCTATTTTCGGATATCGCTATATTGGTAAAATTCAGACGGAAGAGCAATTGATGAAATATACCCAAAAGTATATAGGAAATAATTCGGTTGATATGCCGGCTAATCTTCGTTTGGGTGATCATATGTATGAAGATGTGAACAAGGATGGTAAATTGACACAAGATGATCTTGTTTACTTAGGTACTGACGACCCGAAGCTTTCTTTCTCATTTAATTTTGGATTTGAATGGAAGGGCTTTGATTTTAATACTGTATTCCAAGGAGTAGGAAAGCGTACCATCTACCGAGAAATAGATGCATGGAAGGTTCCTTTTAAGGCTATTTGGTTGAATACTTCTAATCAGTCAGTTGGTAATGTATGGAGCCCTGAAACTCCAGATAATTATTATCCTAGTTATTCAAATAACAATGATATAAATAACTATAATTACATAGCTTCTACTTGGTCGGTCGAAAATGGAGCATATTTACGTTTGAAAGATATTGTATTAGGTTATACAATTCCAAAATCATTAATTACTAAAAGTGGTTTTATTGAAAATCTACGTGTATATGTGTCTGGCTCTGATTTGTGGGAAAAGTCATATATAAATGATGGATGGGATCCTGAAGCTACACGTAAGGTGGAAACTAAGCAACGTTATCCGTTTAACCGTACAGTTACTTTTGGCATTAATGCAACCTTCTAAAAATGAAACAGATGAAAACAATTATAAATATTTTAGTACTATTTTGTATGTTGGCGTTTCAGTCTTGCCTTGATTTGGAACCGAAAACCCAGTTGGCAGATACTAATTATTGGCAGACGCCTGAACATTTTAAGTTGTTTGCAACTCAATTTTATAGTTGGACAACCGACTTCAAACAACTTGATGCAGGAGCACACAGTGATGCTCGTTCTGATTTGCGTACAGGAAATACATTGGATGTTTACAGTAATGGTACAAATAGTGTTCCATCTTCGGATAAAACTTATACGGATACTTACAACCGTATACGACAGATAAACACATTACTAGAGAAAGCAGAAGAATATAAGAATTTTTCGGATATAGCTATATATGCAGGAGAAGCTAGATTCTTCCGTGCTTATTGTTATTTTGAGTTATTGCAGGTGTATGGAGATGTTATTATTGTAAAAAATGTTATTGATATTGATTCCCCAGAAATGCAGTCTGCACGAAATCCTCGTGAAGAAGTTGTAGACTTTATTGTAGAAGATTTAAAGGAAGCGGTAAATTTACTCCCCTCTGCCGATGAAATAAGCAGTAATGATGCCGGACGTTTGTCAAGTCAGGCTGCTAGTGCCTTTTTGTCTCGAGTTGCTTTGTATGAAGGTACTTGGCAGAAGTTCCGTAATGATGGAAAAAACAATGAACATTCGAAAGAATTACTTGATATTGCTGCAAAAGCTGCATACGATGTTATTGAAAGTGGACTTTTTGAAATATTTGCTCCGGCAGAATTAGGAGTGGAAGCTTATAAGTATTTGTTTATATTGGAAGATGAAAAGTCGAATCCTGCAGGTCTTGGAAAGAATGCTAATAAAGAGTATATTTTTTCTAGACGTCATCATCCAACATTGAATTCTATCGGTTTTAATATAACTCAGGGTAGATTGGGTAATGCTGTTTATGTGACACGTAAATTAGCAAATATGTATTTGCAAAGCAATGGTTTGCCTATTGATGAAAAAACTTGGAATTATAGTGAAGTTGATTCTGAATTTATGGGAAGAGATAACCGTATGAATAATACTTTAATGATACCTGGTAATACTTATTGGGGAACAGGAGGAGGTCGTATTGATTGGACTGGAAGTCCTGAGGAGATAGCAAATGCTTCTCATAAAAACTTTATGCCTGCAACTGGTACAGGATATTTCCCACAAAAGTGGTGTTGTGAACGTGATGGAGTTCCTACTGGTATGGAAGCTTATGACTACCCTATAATTCGTTATGCAGAAGTTTTATTAAATTATGCTGAAGCTGTATTTGAACGCGATGAGAAAATATCGGATGATGATTTGGATATTAGTTTGAATTTAACACGCAAACGTGTGAATCCAGAAATGCCTGATTTAACTAATGATTTTGTTAGTCAGCATAATCTTGATATGCGTACTGAAATACGTAGAGAGCGTACTGTGGAATTTTTTGATGAAAATTTTCGTCTTGATGATTTAAAACGATGGAAAACAGCGGAGGTTGAAATGCCTATGAATTTGACGGGTGTAAAATGGAAAGGCACTGAGTTTGAAAGAAAATGGGCTGATGCCTCTTCCAAACCGTTGGATGCAGAGGGTTGTATTATACACGAGCAAGGACGTGTTTGGGCAGAAAAGAATTATTTATATCCATTGCCAACAGATCAGTTGAAACTTAATCCAAACTTAAAACAGAATCCAGGCTGGGAATAAAATCTCATACTTGATAAACTTAATGAAAATATGACTATGATGAATAAGAATATATTATGTAAAAAGAACTTTTTTGCTTGCATGTTGGGAGCCGGTCTGTTGGCTTCAGCATGTAGTGAAGATGTTGTATCTCCTGCAATGGACGAAAAAGTTCTGATATCGGAAATTAATTTGGATGTTACTCCTGTATTACCTTTGTTAAAAGGTTCTGATACTATTTTGTCATATACTATACTGCCGGATAATGCTTCTGATAAGAGGGTAGTATGGAAATCTGCCAGTCCAGAGATAGCTACTGTTGATGCTGATGGGCGTATAACAGCTGTACATGCAGGTTCTGCTATCGTTTCAGCTATGCCTGCCATTGGTTTTGCTGTTACTTCTACAGTTGAAATTAAGGTTGTGGATGAAATTATTTTTATAGAAGATATTCAACTAACAAATAAGAATTTAGATCTGTTTGTTACAGGGACTTTGCAGTTAGAGTGGAATACACTTCCAGCTGATCCAACTTATCCATCATTGAAATGGGAAAGTTTAACTCCAGAAATAGCATCTGTTAGTGAAAGTGGAGTTGTAAAAGGTCTGAAAGAAGGTACTGCACAAATTAAAGCAATAGCTACGGATTCAAAACACTTTTCTAAAGTGTTTGAAATAAATGTGAAGCCGATCGTTTATGTGGAAACGTTAGCTTTTGCGAAAGAGTCAGATAAACTTGCATTAGGAGAAATATATGTTCCTCAATTGGTAGTAACTCCTGCTGATGCTACATTGTCTGCATTGAAGTGGGAAAGCAATAATGCAAGTGTTTTGGATATTGATGAGGATGGAAGGTTAATAGCTAAAAAATATGGTACTGTTACTGTTACTGCTACAGCTGATTATGGTACCGGAGATCCTATTTCTGCTTCAATGACAATAACTGTAGCTGAAGGTAAGATGAATGATTCATTCGAATTTATGAATTCGTGGGAAAACTTTAATAAACAGTGTGCCGAATTTAACTGGTTGGAAGAAAAAGGTATATTAAGTCTCTTCCCTGGTGCTGATAAGAATTATAAAGCTATTCGTATTAAGCGTACTGGCGGATTTGAATTTAATGTGCGGAATTATCCGATTCTTGCTTTTAAAGTGAAATTCCCTGAAGGTGTATGGGAGGAGTCAACTAAAATGGAATGGTACCTTGATATGTGGGGAGGAATTGCTTCTGGTGGTAAATATGGTGCTGATACCAATAAAGGTAATAGAGCAATGGACGTTTTGCAATGTGGTGATTATCAGGTGTTCTATGCAGATTTTACTAAGAAAAAGGTAAATACGGAGATGATGCCATTGAGTTTACAGAAAGTTGATAATGTTGTGTTCGAAATCTGGAAAATTTGGTATGATGCAGACCAAACTGGTACTATTGATGTTGATTGGATTAAAACTTTTGAATCTGAAGAAGATTTAAAAAATTTGATAAAACAGGATAGTGATAATAAATAATAGTTTATTAAAGGATATGAGGGTATTACTTTAAAGTACCCTCATGCTTTAATAATTCGGTAGTTATTGAAAATGTATTAACATAAAAGAAATTAGATATGAAACTTAATAAAATACTGTTTTCACTGGTGACAGTTGCTGTAATAACAAGCTGTTCAGCTGAATTCGAGAATGGGGTGAACGATATTGATAGTTGGCCTTTATCTGGAGATAATTATGAACCTTCTTTGGAGCATCCTGGAATTTTACATACTCAGAAAGATATTGAGCATATTCGTGAAATGGTAGCAGATAAAAAAGAACCCGCATACAGTACTTTCCTTGCTATGCAGAAAGATCCATTGGCACAAGCTACTTATACGATTAAAGGCCCATATGATATAATAGCTCGTGATGGAGAATATGGATTTACCAAGCGAAATGCTGAGCAGGATTTTGATGCGGTTTATTTGAATGCTGTGATGTGGATGATAACTCAAGATGAAGCATATGCTAAAAAGTCACGGGAATTGATGCTGGCCTATGCGAGTGTTCTGAAAGATATTGATGGTAATGATACTGCTTTAATGGCCGGACTTGAAGGTATTAAGATTATCTATGCGCTAGAAATGTTGAGTCATACTTACGAAGGTATGACTGCAGAAGATACAGAGAAGATAAATACTATGTTACGTAAAGTATTTCTTCCAGTTTGGGAAGAATTCTATGCAACCAAGCCTTATACGAATGGTAACTGGGGATTGCATGTGACTAAATCGTATTTAGCTGCTGCCATTTTATGGGATGATGTAGAGATGTATAAGAAATGCATTAACTTTTACTTGTATGGAAATGATAATGGTACTATTTCACATTATATAGATGGAGAAACAGGTCAGTGTCAGGAGTCTGGTCGTGACCAACAGCATACTGTGTTGGGATTGGGGGCTGTGTCTGCTATTTGTGAAATAGCCTGGAAGCAAGGTAACGATCTTTATTCAGCTTATAAAAACCGTGCGATGCTGGGGTATGAATACACAGTCAAATATAATTTGGGATATGATGTTCCTTTTGAAACATGGACTGATGTTACTGGTAAGTATTGTAAATGGGATGTGATTTCTAAAGAAACAAAAGATAAAAATGGAGGTGTAGATGTAGAACGTGGCAAATGTTGGCAACCTATTTTCTATATGGTTTATAATCACTATGTCAAACGGAAGAAACTGAATATGCCTTATACTGAAAAATTATTGGAAACATATAAAGAACTGACATATGATGGAGGGCATCCTAGTTATGGACCATTGCTATTCAATGATTAATTGATTGCAGTAAGTTTATTGAAAAAGTATGTTTATATAGAATAAGGTTCAGAATAGTAGTATAGATTGTTTTGTTCCTTATTCTATATTATTTTTTAAGTTGTATTATTAGTTAGTTTATAGAATACTGATGAATTTAAAAAACTTGATTTTAACTTTCTTGCTCGTAAATATCTGTGTTTCTTTTAAGGCACAGCAGAATGAGTGGGAATGTCCTACTATATACGAGAGAAACAAAGAAAAGCCGCATGCGGACTTCGGAATTTATGAATCGGCTGTTGACGCTAAATCCGAAAATATTGAATCTTCTCCTTGGTATAAATCGTTGAATGGAAAATGGAAGTTTGATTATGCTCCTTCCATTGAAAAAAGCAATCGGGAATTTTATCGTACAGACTTATCGGATGCGGACTGGAATGAAATCGATGTTCCTTCAAATTGGGAATTGGAAGGTTTTGGAGAGCCTGTAATGCGTAATATTCAATACGTATTTTCTCCTAATCCTCCTTATATTGATGTAGATAATCCTGTAGGTACATATCGTACCTATTTTACAGTTCCTCAAAACTGGTCAGATAGAGAAATTTTTATTCACTTTGGCTCTATCAGTGGATATGCTCGCATTTATATCAATGGCAAAGAGGTGGGAATGAGTAAGGCAGCTAAATCTCCTGTAGAGTTCAATGTTACTTCATACATTCAGGAAGGTAAGAATCTGCTTGCTGTTCAGGTGTATAGATGGCATGACGGAAGTTATATGGAAGATCAGGACTTTTGGAGATTGTCTGGCATTGAACGGGATGTCTTTTTACAAGCTTATCCAAAATTGACTGTTTGGGACTTTTTCTTTAAACCTGACCTTGACAGTCATTATAAGAATGGAGTGTTTCGGGGAACTGTCGACCTACGTGAGTTTACTGGTAATAAAGTAAAAGAGGGTAGGTTAAATTTAGGTTTGTTTGATGCAAGTGGTAAGAATGTATTGTCTGTATCTCGAGAATTCGGCATCGAAAAGGAGTTGACTACTTTGTCTTTTGAAGGGATTGTGAAGAATGTGAATAAATGGAATGCTGAATCTCCTTATTTGTATGACTGTGTACTGACTTTGCATGATCTTACAGGTAAACAGTTGGCCGTGACTTCCTATAAAGTAGGTTTCCGTAAAATAGAAATAAAGGATTCAAAATTGCATGTAAATGGAGTGCCTGTTTACATAAAAGGAGTAAACCGTCATGAACATAATGACAGTTTGGGACATGTGCAGACGAAAGAGATCATTCTGAATGACCTGAAAGTTATTAAGCGTTTGAATATGAATGCGATTCGTACCTGTCACTATCCCAATCATCCCCTCTTCTATAAATTATGTGATAAGTATGGAATTTATGTAGTGGATGAGGCCAATATAGAAACTCACGGCATGGGATCGGTTCCTTATTTTAAGGATACAATTCCTCATCCTGCTTATCGCCCCGAATGGTATGATGCGCATGTAGACCGTATTACCCGAATGGTTGAAAGAGATAAAAATCATGCTTGTATTATTGGATGGTCGTTAGGTAATGAATGTGGTAATGGAAAGGTTTTTCATGATGAATACAAGCGGCTCAAGCAGTATGATCCAAGCCGTTTTGTACAGTTTGAACAGGCTTGGGAGGATTGGAATACGGATGTCGTATGTCCGATGTATCCAAGTTTTGGAAGAATGATAGAATATCGTAACTCAGGGAAAAAACGTCCGTATATCATGTGTGAATATGCCCATGCACAAGGAAACAGTAACGGCAACTTAAAAGATTTGTGGAATGTCATATACGATAGCCCTAATTTGCAGGGAGGATTTATTTGGGATTTCATGGATCAGGGTATCAAGATACGTAAAGACGGACAGGATGGCAGAACATACTGGATGTATAACGGAGAACTTGGAAGTTATAAATGGCTCGAAGATAAGGAAAGTGAATGGAATACGGGAACGGATGGCATTATATCGGCAAATGGTATTCCTAAGCCGCAGGCTTATGAGGTGAAGAAGGTTTATCAGTATATTCAGTTTAAGGAGAAAGATTTGCAGAAGGGGCTTGTTGAAATCCGGAATCTTTATGACTTTACGGATCTTAAAGATTTTGATTTTCAATGGAAGCTTATTAAGAATGGTGAGCCGGTAGATTCTGCCAGTTTCTCTGTCGATCTGAAACCTCATTCATCTGAAAGCATCAAACTGAAACTTCCTGAAATATCACAGGGCAAAGATGAATATTTTTTGAACTTGTATGCATATACTCGTAAAAGAACAGATCTGGTTCCTGAACATTTTGAAGTTGCAAAGGAACAGCTGAAACTGAGTGAGGGTAATTTCTTTGCGTTGGAGTGTCAAACAGCGGGTACATTATCGTATGAGCAGACAGGGAATGTGATTTCGTTTAAATCGGGTAAGATTTCTGGTAAGATAGATTTAAAAAAAGGAAGATTATTTGATTATACTTTGGATGGTAAATCACCGTTTGTTCAATATCCGGAGCCAGCTTTCTGGCGCGTGCCGACTGATAATGACTTTGGTAATAAAATGCCCTGGCTTTGTGGAGTTTGGCGTACAGCACACGTAAATCGTTCGTTACAGAATGCTGTCGTAACGGAAAATGCAGATAAGACTCTTTCTGTCAAAATGGAATGGATGCTTGATGATATTATGGTTCCTTACATAGTGGAATATCATGTGTGTAATGATGGGGCTGTGATTTTGACGGCTAATATTGACATGACGGGAAGAAAATTGCCTGAATTGCCTCGTTTCGGTATGAGAATGGAATTGAATGGAAATTATGATAATCTTGAATATTACGGAAGAGGCCCTCAGGAGAATTATATAGACAGATGTGATAATACGTTTATTGGATGTTATAAAGATAAGGTAGCAAATCAGTTTTATCCGTATATACGTCCTCAGGAAACTGGAAATAAAACAGATGTACGATGGCTTTCATTGTCGGATGATAATGGTTTTGGTATAGAAATAACAGGTCTTCAACCATTAGCTTTTTCTGCATTGCATTTTGCTCCAGAAGATTTAGATCTGGGGTTAACTCGTAAATTACAGCATGTAATAGATGTTTTTTCTCGGAAGAATATTTTTCTGCATGTTGATTTGAAGCAGAGAGGGCTTGGAGGGGATAACAGTTGGGGAATGTACCCTCATAAAGAGTATCGTTTATTTGATAAGAAATACATTTACCTCAAATCCGCAACTAAGCTCTTCAGCGTCCTTCTTGCGTCTAAACGT
>OGXU01001084.1_pt1 | contig 14319 bp, 10 predicted proteins | sample 1576381 | NCBI WGS metagenome assembly OGXU01 (sample SAMEA3541544, study PRJEB24748) | human gut metagenome | biome: human gut; feature: human-associated habitat; material: faeces | place: China | collected 2012 | reverse complement strand
GTGGCAACGGTAGTTCACACAGAGTGATAAAGTATTCAATTTCTACCTGCACACGATACCATGGGCGTGAACCCGTTGATCTTGATTCCGTTAGTTGAACCCAGGTCTTCCAGAACATACGCGCCCTCCTTGAACTGAAGCAGGGCGTGTTCTCCGGACACGGACTGAAAAGGCAGCACTATTTCACAATGTTCGTCGCGTCCGATGCGGGCGAAATATTCGCCGTTCTTCGGAAGAACGATGGTTTTCTCGGAACCGTCGGGCAATTGGATGGAAAGGCGGGGCATGATTCACGGGCATCATGCCATGCCGACGCTGATTTTCAATCCAAAAGACCGTTTGCCCGGCATGCCCGGGAAAAAAGCGGTTGCATGCGCCTCTCCTTCAGAAGGCGGATTCCATGAAGTTCCATCATGCGGCTCCATTTTTCCAGACTTCTGACCAGCAAGAGCTTCTCAAAAGATATTCTTAATAGATAATTCACACACTTTAAATACCCTATATAAAACGTTCCTCCGGATAGGGAATTGACATCCCGGACCCGCGGCGGCTAACATCAGGCATGAACGCCACGCAAGCATCAGCTTTCAAGGGATACAATCTGCTGACGGCCGCCAAATCGGTAATTTCCAAATACGCTGTATTTTCCGGGAGGGCTACCCGTTCGGAATATTGGTACTGGGTATTGGGGCAGACTGCCATCCTGCTCCTGTTGGACATGGCCTTCACCATCTTCATGATCATCCTGTTTGCCTGCCATCATCCGCAGCAAATGTCATCAACTGAAACTTTTACCTATGGCATGGCAGGTGCCGTTCCCCTTCTGCTATGGAGTCTATTTACCGTGATTCCTTCGCTGGCCGTCACATGCAGGCGCCTGCATGACACCAACAAAGGAGGAATTATGCTGCTGCTTTATCTGGTTCCGCTGATAGGGAGCATTATTCTTCTCATTTACTGCTGTGAAGACAGCCAGCGGGGAACGAACCAATACGGACCGTCGGAAAAATACCCGGGGTTGCCGTAATTTTCCGGAATTTCCTTTTGCCAAACAGCTTTCCGGTTCACTGGAAAAGTTAGCGGCACATGCCATGGAAAAGCCGTACAGTCCTGCACTTGTCTTGCGTTTTGGGGGGAAATGCTTCATATTCAGAACATGTTTGTTGACAACATCCGCATATTTGCCAGGGCAGGAAAGGGAGGAAACGGGCTGGTCAGCTTCCGCAGGGCCAAATTCGTGCCCAAGGGCGGTCCGGACGGAGGAGACGGCGGCGATGGCGGAAGCGTCATTCTGGAAGTGGACCCGCACACGAATGACCTGCGCTCCTTTTTCTACGACCCCAAATTGATCGCCACGGATGGAGTAGGTGGACAAAGCGCCAAAAAGCATGGCAAAAACGGCAAATCCGTCATCGGGAAAGTTCCCCCCGGCACCATCATCTACCGCAGCAATGCCTCCTCCATGGCGGAGGCGACCTGGCTGGAACGGGAAGGCGAAGGCATCGAGCTGGAAAAAATTGCGGACCTGACGGAAATCGGCACCCGGTTCACGCTGTGCCAGGGCGGCATCGGCGGAAAGGGCAACTGGCATTTCCGCTCTGCGACCAACCAGGCGCCTACGGAAGCCGAGATGGGAACGGAAGGGGACGAAGGCGTCTTCTTCATGGAACTGCGCCGCATTGCGGATGCCGGACTGGTGGGCTACCCCAACGCGGGCAAGAGCACCCTGCTGGGAGACATCTCGGAAGCCAAGCCCAAAGTTGCCAACTATCCCTTCACCACGCTCCAGCCCATCATCGGCGTAGTGGAATTCGACAGCTTCCGCCGCTGCGTTGTGGCGGACATTCCCGGCATCATTGAAGGCGCGCACAACAACCGCGGCCTGGGGCATGAATTCCTGCGCCACATCACGCGCTGCAAGGTGCTCGTCTTCGTTCTGGACATGGCCGGCAGCGAAGGCCGCGACCCCATTGAAGACCTTCAAAACCTCCGCACGGAAATCAAGCTGTACAGTGAAGATCTGGCCAAACAGCCCTGGTTCGTCGTCGCCAACAAAATGGACCTGGAAGGGGCGGAAGAAAATCTGGCCAACTTCCGCATGCGTTTTCCTAAGGTGGACGTCATCCCCCTTTCCGCGCTCAACGGAGAAGGCATTTCCCGGCTCAAGAGCAAGCTTGACGAACTTGTAGGCTATAAATTCGTCCGTTAAAACCATCCGTCCAACCCTCTCTCCCTTCCACATGACCGCTCCGCTTGCCGCAACGACAGACCCCGACCAGCTCTTGTGCCGCATCGCCGGAATTGGAGACCTCTTCGCCATTGAAGGGGAATTCGTCACCGGCAAGGAAATCCCCAGCGGCCACATCAACACCACTTACAAGGCCACCTACCGCAAAAGCGACGGGACGGAAGACTCCTACATCCTCCAGCGCATCAACGACTATGTCTTCAAGGACCCCAGAGCCGTCATGCGCAATGTGGAAAAAGTCACGCGGCACATCAACTGGAAAGTCCTGCGCCGCCTGAAGGACTCCGCCGGGCAGACCCTCAACCTCTATCCGGCACGCGGCGGCCGCAACTACATCGACATTCCCGGCGACGGCATCTGGCGCTGTTACAATTACCTGGCAGGCACGCATACCTACGACGTGGTGGAAAACACCCGCCAGGCGTACCAGGCCGGATTTGCATTCGGATCCTTCCAGGACTTGATCAGCGACATGAATCCGGACGACATCGTGGAAACCATTCCCGGATTCCACCACACCCGGAACCGCTTCAACCGCCTGATGGAAGTGGCGGCGCAGGATCCGCAGGAACGCCTTTCCACCTGCCTTCCGGAACTGGACTTCATCAAGGCGCGCGAGCAGGACGTGGACCGTCTGCTGGACCTCCAGGCCAGCGGCGTGCTTCCCACCCGCATCACCCATAACGACACCAAAATCAACAACGTCATGCTGGACGAGGATACGGACCACGCCGTCTGCGTCATTGACCTGGATACGGTCATGCCCGGCCTTGTGCTGTACGACTTCGGCGACATGGTGCGCACCGTTACCCCGCCTACGGAAGAAGATGAGGAAGACCTGGACAAGGTGCGCATGCGCATGCCGATGTTCCAATCCATTGTGGAAGGGTATCTGGCCGCCGCCCAAGGCTTCCTGACCCAGGCGGAAATAGACCAGCTTGCTTTCTCCGGAAAACTCATCACGCTGGAAATCGGCATCCGGTTCCTGACGGACTACCTGGAAGGAGACCAATACTTCAAGGTTTCCCGCCCGGACCACAACCTCATCCGCTGCCGCACGCAGCTCAAGCTGGTGGAATGCATTGAACAGGAACTTCCGTCCATGGAGCAATATGTCAAGCGCGTGGCCAAGGGAATGTCCAGAAAATAGAGTGGGAGCTCTCCCTCCTTCTTTTCCATTCTCTCCGGGACGGCTATGCCGTCCCTTATTATTTATATTATTTGAACACTGCGGCGATTTCCATAATCCAAGAAACATTCCACGCAATCGCCACAGACCATGTTTGAAATACCGGATATTCAACTCAATCAATATGGCAAGCCGGCAAGGATCATGTATCTGGCCCCGTATGCCCCCGACGCTCCCGATTTCTCCAAAAAACCCTACACGGGCAACGGAGGCTATCCCCAGTACCACTACAACATTTACAAGGCCATTCAGGACATCGGCTATGACGTCGTCTCCTCCTCCAAGCCCTATTCCGTGCAATTCGCCAAAGGAAACGTGGACTATGTATTCTCCCTGATGAACAGGTTCGGCATGTCCAAGCCTGAAATATTCATCTCCTCGTACTGTGAATTCATCCAGGTCCCCTATTTGGGCGCCCCGCCCAACATCCGCGCCATTGCGGAAGACAAGCTCCTGACCAAGCTGGTATTCCGCTCCCTGGGCCTGAACATGCCGGAGGGCATCGGGCTTTCCGGGGAAAAAGGCATTCCGGACAAGGCGCCCTTTCCCGGCCCCTACTTCGTCAAAAAACGGTTTGGAGCCGCTTCCGGCGGTATTCGGGAAGACAGCATCTGCGGCTCCTGGGAGGCGGTAGCCGCGTGCGCCCGGCGCCTGATGGAGGAAGGGCATGAAGTGCTCGTGGAACAATACTGCGAAGGCATTGACGTCACGGTTCCCGTGCTGGGGGGTGAAAAACCCGTCATCCTGGGATACGTGCAGCCGAAATCCGACAAACCGGGCAGCATCATCACGGAAGACCTGAAACTGCATGACCACCTGGGCTACCAGACAGTCTCCGTGCACGGCCTGGAACAGGACATCGCCAACGACGTGCAGAAAGTCTGGGACGCCCTGGGGCCGATGGACTATTTCCGCATCGACTACCGGATTGACTTTGAAAAAGGCGAACGGCGCATCCTGGAAATGAACATCTGCTGCCACCTGGGCAAAAGCGGCTCCATCTGCCTGGCGGCCGCAGAACACGGCTACTCCCAGGCGGACCTCCTCAAATACATCATCGCCTACAGCATGAACAGGCAGAAAAACCTCTGCCGATACGGCACGTGGCTTATCTGACCATGTGCGCCAACAGATCATCCACCTATCATGGCGGGGAGAAAGTTGCTAATCCGGTATCCGGCTGATTGCTTCAAACACTTCCAGCCAGCTTTCCCTGGACGCTTCCAGCCCTCCCAGAGCCATGCCGCGTTCCCGGGCGGCAGCAGCCATGTCCTCCCGGTAATGCGGTTCCCACGCCATCTTGGTGGCGTATGTGATGAAATCCCCGGGGCTTTCGCACAGCCATCCGGTCTTTCCGTGTTCCACCATCTGTTCCCAGCCTCCGCGCTTATCCACAATAAGCACGCTTCCGCTCGCCATGGCCTCAAAGCCCACGCGCGGCCAATTCTCCGTCGTATCCGTGGGTTGCAGCACGATGTGGCATCTTTGGTAAAACTCCTGCTGGGATAGAGACCTCTGGTCATGGAACGTCTCCACCCAGTCGGGCGGCCTTCCGGTCTTCGCCTCGCTCCGCTGATCAAAGCCAAGAAAAGTTCCTCTCTTCCGGACGGGTGAAGCGAAATGCTCGTAAATGTGCCACGTATCCTTACTGAATTTGTCCTCATCCTGGCGGGAAATGTGCCCCGCGCCAAACCAGTCTGTGGATCGTTGGGCAAGGAAGGGAAAATCAGTCGTGTCAAAATACGGCTTGAACGTCATGAAGCGGATGGACGGATTATCATTCAAGGCTCTCAGGCGCGGCATCACGTTCTCCCTCACACGGTCATTCTGATACAGGAACAGGGAAATATCTCCCCGCTCCATGGCTTCCTTTTCCTTGCCGAAAAGCCAGGTCATGCAATTGACGAAGACTGTCCTTGCCGTCCGTTTTCGTATCTCCGGGAGGGCCGCCAGAAACTCCTCATTGCAAAAACTGATGACGGGCGCCCCTTCCGGAATGGCCGACCAGTCGTACCCCTCATGTATTGTGACACCCCGCTCAACCATTTCCGGATAAAGCTCGGCACGGTGCACGTTTTTTTGGGTGGGAATAAGGTGAATATCCACTCCCATGTGTCTCCAAACCTTAATCTGGTGGTAAAGCTCGGCTCCCGCTCCTCCATAGAGGGACGGAAATCCGATGATGTAAATTGATGTCATTTCCTGGTTCTCTTACGGTTGAAATATTGTTTCAAATCCTGAAAGAGGGTCTCAAACCCTTCGTAGCCCCTTATTCTTTGGGTAACACATATTTGCAATGCAAAATCACAATATCCCTCGATTGGCTTTGGTAGGAGAGCTCGGCTCCCGTCCCTCCACAGAGGAACGGAAAGCTTATAATATAGACCGCTGTTATTATTGGCTCGCAGACCTCAAACTTGATCCTGTTGCTGTCGGCTCACCTTTCCAAAACGCCATTCACGTTCATCAAACCGAAAGCATTATTCCGCATCAAACGACGTAACTGGCGAGAGGTGCAGTTGGAAAAACAAATACCATAACCATGAGTGAAATCGGGATTGAGCGTATTAAAGTAATCCTTTTTTCTGGTGGGCGACCCAGTGCATCATAAGTATAGTCAATTTTTGCCGATAGTTGGCACTTCCAGGACACAGTAAAGAAATAGGAGGCCAATGATATGAACGATTTCAAAAATTCTTGATCTTTTTTTCTAACATAATTAATAGATCATTAATTTTAATTAAACAATCTAATGAGTTGGCACCACCCGGACTGAAAATATAATCCTTTAATGTTTCATCCAATTGAATCAAATAATGACATAGGGAATCATCAGCATAATAATCGCCATCCAGACACCTTGCAAAAATATGATCATTCCACCCGAATTCATACACCTGCCCCAGTAAGGAAACCATCAATTGAGAATGTGAACTAAATTCGTCGTTCCCCTTCTTTAGTTCTGTCCAACTTGCAGGAACGCCATCACGGCTTTTTACTATTTCTTTTATTCTTTCAAATATTTTTATAATTCTATTACATATATCTTTAGGTAAATCAGTTGAATATCTGCGTACCTTGTAAGTCGGATTTTCTACAATATAAGGACTGCTTGCATAGAACTCATCTGTATTCATTTGAGGTAAAGAGTAATGTTCTACATATGCGTTGGAAAAATTTTCTCCACGTGAATATTTCCACAAATGCAGTTCATTATTCCGTAAAAATAGATATTCGGGAGAATATTGACCGGTAGTAGAGGAAATTATTAAAAAATCATATCCGGGAATATCTTTTGAAAAAATTTGAAACAAACAAGGGTCAAAAGCTTGATCAAAATTTAGATTCATGTCTTCTTTCGATATCACTGAATAAAGAGGATGATTTTTAAAATTCACCAGTCTCCAGAAAAAATGATTCAAGGGTATATCATCTTTATTCATCAAAAGAAGATCAAGTTTTAATTCAGATCTATTCCTCTCCGTGCTGGACAATTTTTCATCTTTCATTTGCTGTTCCAGCATGGATCTTTCCTGCCGTTCCCTGTCTTGTTTAAAATCCTCCCCGTAACTAACTCCCATTAAGAGTGATAATAAAAGAACTATTGGAAGTATTTTTCTCGAGACCCTACTTGCCATTTGTGTTGCTTTATTCCAAATCTCTCCAGGAATTTTCCCTATTGACTTTTGTTGACCATCCACATGTTCGTAAATACTATTTGTTGCTGGGACAATTGTTTTACTACGTTGTTCACCTTGTCTTTTAACAACAGCAGAAACAGGAGTATAAGGGGGTACACGAAAAGGAGCATTATCCGGATCATCTTCCCACTCGGCATATAAATCAGTGTCTGTTTTTTGTGTTTCTGACGGATGGGGATAACCTAAAATAGAAATCAACATATCTGCATCACTTAGAGTTTCAACTTCAGGATGTGAATGAACAAGGGCTACTACAGTATCTCCATCATTACAAGGAGGATAAGATTTTGGACTCAAATTCCGCACAGCACCCATTGTCCCAACCTTGCCGATATAATATTTTTCTCCATTTTTACATTTACAAATTCTCGCTCCAAACTCCAATCTTTTTACAGATTTAGGGTTTTTAACTTTTTGTTGCTTTGCCCGTTGATCGTCTAACTGCGCTTTTAATACTGCATTTGTTCCTTCTATGATTGCTTCTCCCGACGAATCGTAATACATAGGCTCTAATCCCAAATAATCTATGGTTCCACTGGGCATATTGTTAAATGCTGCATATAAATTCATATCTATCATCTCTTCCAAGTAATCTTTAGATAACCACCTTCCATTTAACGTATTATAATGGCGGAAATTATAATATACAAGCCCCAATTCATCATCTGCATATTCATTGGAAAAACGGAAGGGATTGGCTTCTGCCATATTTCCTTCCATTTTGAGAACATTGCCGTATGGACCGTATTCGTATAGAGCCCGGCGTTCTCCCCGGGCATCAAATAGACCCGTGGTATTTTTCAGCAGGTCGTGGGTATAAAACAGGTTTTCCACATAGGTACCCGTTTCGTCGAATGTGGTCATTGCCAGGATTCGCGTGGCTGTGGGCTCCATCGGATCCCATAGATAGGTTTTCCGAAGAACAGGTTGCACCGTTTCCGTTGCATTGGCTGCATCCAGCTCTGCAAGTTGGAGAAAACCACAGTAAATAAACCGTTTCCGGGACACCAGCACTTCTCCTTCATAGACTGTTTTTTCCACTCTCCTGTTCAGATAGTCGTAACGGCATTCCACCCGCTTGGCATCCTGCGTGAATCTGACCGCCTGGTTCAGGGCGTTATACTTTACCTCCCATTCGCCTGTAGAGGTTTTCACCTTAATCTGGTTGCCGTCTTCGTCGTACTCCCGTACCAAAGGCTGTTCTTCTCCACCGGTAATGGAAGTGTATTGGTTGAGACTATTTGTCTCATAGACGATTGCAACCTCTTCCGAGCCTTCCCGGGAAGAAGCATGATCACCGGAAATGTATTGGTTGAGATTATTTGATACATAAACGGTAGAAGGCGCTTCAGCTCCTTCCTGGGAAGTTAACCGGTTACCGATATTGTCATAGGAATAACTGTATATTCCACCCCGGCTCATCGCGTCCGCTACCAGCTCTCCCCGGTCATTATACGTATAAATATGAGTGAGATCGGGATTGGAGGTATTAAAGTAATCCTTTTTTTCCAGGGGGCGCCCCAGTGCATCATAAGTATAGTCGACTTTAGCTAAATAGTCGGCGCTCCCGGGACGCTGGTAGGCTATTTTAGTCAGCAAGTCACGTTTTTCCTCCCGGGTATGCCATCTCTTGAGAGCGGTGGGGTAGGTGAGCGTTTCCAAAAGCCCATGAACTGCATGATAGCCGTAGGTAAACCGGTCGCCTGCACGCCTGAGGGAAACAGTGCCAAGGCGTTTATACATATCATAATTCCAAATGGTTTGAAAAACAACATCATCTTTGTATTGCAAACTATAGCCAGGAAATCGTCCCAGACTGTCTCTTTGGTAGTCAAGCCGGCTGGCCACCAGACCTGCCGTATTTTCCTGTACCGCTTCATTATATTGGTTATAGGAAATCGTGCGCGTACCGGAATCATCCGTTACCTGCGTAAGGAGATTGAGATGGTTATATGTGTAGCCTATGGCCGGCGTCGCATCATTGTGGGTGACAGAGAGCAGATTTCCCGTCAACTCATCATAGCCGTAAGTCGTCATAAGATGAGTTCCCTGTTCATCAACCGTCCGGGCTTGTGATTTGGTCACCAGCCTGTTCCACCCGTCATAGGAATAGGTTTCCCCATGCCCGTCAGCATAGGTTTTTGCCGTCATGAGGCCGGAGCCTTCATCATAGCTCCACACGGTGGTATCGCCATCCGTCCGTTCACGCGGATCACCTGCAATGGTTTCTTCCGGAGCCCGGAAAGTTTTGAGTTCAATCAGCCTGTCTGCATCGTCGTAAGCAAAAACAGAGGGCTGCGCTGCCGTACCATATTCAGCAGTCTTGCGCCCGCGCAAATCGTAAGCATAGCAAGCCGTTTTCCCCAGTGCGTCCGTGATGCAGGAGGGCAATGCCGTCGCCGGATCATAGGCAGTCGTAACCGTATTGCCGGCAGCGTCGGTTCTCCCGGTTTCACGTCCGGCAAGATCAAACATGATCGTGATTTCATTGCCGCGTGTGTCCGTAAGGATTTCCTTTTTCCCCGTGGCCGTGTAGGAACGCGCCGCAGTCGTAGTCATGTTTGCGAAATCCTTTTTGGAGACTTCATACCCGTCAATGACAAGCACTTCTGCAATGACTATGGAATCAGGAACCTGTTTCCTGATTGTACGTTTGCCGGGAGCCGTATATTCCATCCATTCCGGAATTTCATTGCCTCTCGTATCCGAAGAGATGATCTTTTCAGCAACGACTGGAGACAGGAAAGAGACCAGCCTCGCCGTGCTTTTCGAGTAAGGCAGCCCGTAACTATTGTAATTCACCACAGTCTTCACACGGTATATGCCGTCTTCCCTCCGTTCACAGGCATAGGAGTATTCTGTTATATGGGAGTTAGCCGGAGCAGGTTCTTCCGCCAACTTCCAGGTCTCTTTCACCACGTTGCCGAAGGAGTCATAGTCGTAGAGCATCGGAGCCATGCCGTCCGTCCCTTTCCGCAACAGCCTGTTCTTTGTATCAAAACTGTATCGTTCATGGATGAGGCCGCCGTTGGCATTGGCCCGGGAAAGACGGACTACGTTGCCCCAGCCATCCGTTACAGATTGTTCCATAAGGACCGGTTCCCCGGCTTCCTGCGGTATAAGGGTGGAATGGAGAATCCCTTCTTCCGTGCATTCCGTTTGATAAAGCAAATGCCTCTGTCCCGTTCCGCTTTGTTCCAAAATGGTTCCATCCGCATGGCGGCGGGTGACAAGCGTGGCTCCTGCCGGCGTGGTAGCGGTTTTCGTCAATCCATTCTCACTATAGGCATAAGCATGGTCTCTCCCAAGCACGTCCGTTTCACGAACAAGTTGCCCCAGCAGGTTGTATTCCCGCCCTTCACTGGTGGCCATGGGACCAACGTCTCGCCGTATCGCCAGGGTTCTGCCAAAAGCATCCCGCGTGTAGCTGACAATGGTCTCCGGAGTAGTTTCCGTAGCCGAACGAATGGTTTCCACAAGCTGACGGGCCGTGTTGTAGGAGTAGGTGGTCATTACTCCGTCTTCATCCTTTTCCCACAAGGGGCCGCAACACATCATTTCACGTTCCGTCACGCGTCCGTTGCCGCGCGTGCGCTTGATCCATCGCCTCTCCTTGTCATATTCGTAGTCCGCCGTATCTGTCAATGCCCAGGTTCCATCCATCAGAAAAGCGTATTTTTCTATCCGGGTGTTGGTGCCCTGTGCGGACACGTAAGTCAATTTGCGCTTGCTCTGCCCCGGCACAGCCTCTCCCCCAACCCGGGTTTCCGCCGTGATCCTGTACAGGGCGCCGTATTGACTGTCTGCTTCATACTCGTAAGAGGTCTGTACCCCATTGACGGCCTGCCGCATCTTCAACCGGCCCCTTGCATGGACATTGGAAGCTGAGGGCATCCATGTTTCCGTTATTTCCACTTGCTCTCCTTCCGCACCCAGGGCAGCCGTCCGCTTGGTCACACGGCGCACATCATTGGCTTCCTCATAGGTGTAGTGCGTGTCCCTTAACCGTACAGCTTTGATGGTAAGAACGACATATTGGTGGATGATATCCGGATCCGGACGGTCCGAGTACCGGTAATAGGTGTAGGTGCCTTTTCTTTCCCCTCCGGACCAGGGTTCCATGCGAACTGTTTCACGACCAAAAGCGTCGTAGGCCCACGTCTTGACACTCCCGTCGGGAGCAGTTTCTCGTGACAGTTTTCCTATGCTGTTATAATCGTAAGTGGTTTCCCGGGCATAATCAGTGCCGTAGGCTTCAATTCGGCTGGTGCAAAGGTTCCCCTTGGAGGTCTGTTCATAAGTTTCACACACGCGAGAAATGGGTGTTCCTGTTTCTCCGCGCTGAACGGTAGTGATCAATTTCCATGTGGTGGAAGTGACAGCCTGTTTTTCCCGCAGGGTGTAAATGGCGTCTTCTCCTTCACCCTGGGACATGCACCAGGCGCCTCCCGTTCCCTGCCAATAACGGGTGACATAGGGGGAACGGCTTTCAGCCTGTTCCGTGACCGTGAGTTTGCTGGTTGCCGTATCTCCGGAAATGGAGAAAGTCTTAAACGGAGTACCCGTGACGGGATAAACGCCATTCGCTTTTTCCCCCACCTGCTCCGGCAGATAAAAGGCAATCACATAGCCGTCAGCCGTCACATGTTCAATGCTGGCAAGGCCATCCCACAGGTTCCATATCTGGCGGATGTTTCCGTCACTCCCCCGCACGATGTCCAGATATTGGGAAAAATCCTGCGCCGTATAGGAAGAACCAAGCTTGGAAACATACCCGGTAGCGTTCTTTAGGGAAGAGAGTGAAGCCCCTCCGTACAGAACGGAATTTCCCCTGTTATTGCTCACGCGCATTTCCGTAGAAAAAAGAGAAGCTGCATTGGCAGTACGGCTGCTCTCTTGGGCGTAAGTCATGGAAACGGAGCCACCCCGTTTCTTGGACCCGCCTATGGAGCCTGCGCTGGCCGCGCCAGCATAGCAGTAATAATTGACATTGGTACCCCCATTCCTGATCTGAAAAGCCGTGTCCGCTCTCAAGCTGCCTCCGGGAGGCGGCTGGATACTGCTTGCCATCGGGTGCAGGTATTGAAGAGCGGCGGGCGTCCATAATTTGGAAGAAAAGTTGTAAGCTACAATTTCCAGCATGCCATAAGGCATTCCTTCCATCCCCCGGAAAGCTCCGAAATTGGTGCGCCACACCATGCTGGTTTTCCTGGTCTGAGTGGTTACGCGCTTACCGGCGGAAGAAATGCTGCCGTACAGGGAGGCGGAAGAAAACCTGCTGCGAGCTGTGGGAGGGGGTTCCGCTCCTCCCGTGTTATCCATGCATCCGTCTGAAGAGGAAGGATTGCCCACCGGCTCATCACCGTCTTCATCTCCCCCATTGTTGCCGTCCGGACATGGATTGCTGGAGCTGCTGTTGGGAGAACTGCTGCTCCCTCCGCTGCTGGAACCGCATGGATCGTCTTCGCCTTCGTCGTCATTGTCCACCGGTTCCGTTTGCGTATCCGGAGGGACATAGGAAGAGGAAGAACCAGTCTGATGGTCAGTGATGACCACGTTCATATCAAAGGTAAGCTTGGCAACATTCTTCTTATGGTCTTTGAGGGTAATGTTTTGATATTCCAAATGAGCCTCATGCTTCCCGCCCTCGATGTCAAATGAGGTTTCCTTCGGATCATAGGTACCGCCTCCCTCCGGCCCGCGCGGACCGAGGTTCATGATCTCCTTTTGATCCACCGTCAGCGTCGCCAAATCATCGGCGCCCATGGTGACAAAGCATTTGGCCGTTTCAGAAGGCCCCAGCGGGCGCACCTCAAATTCCCAATTCCAATTCCGGTCAAAAGCATCCGGAGCGCTTTCATCGATGGGCGTCGGTTTTCCTCCGCTGTCGGAACTGCGCGCCCCTGTCAGGGAATTAATATCGTCGTTAAATTGTTCTTTCATGGTTGAAATAGATTAATCATTGATTATCAATCATTGCTTGATTCCAACACGGGAATGCCAGCAATAACTTTATCAATTCATTACCTATGCCAACTAATTTTTACTCTTCAACACGCCCAAAACGGAATAGACGCTATCCAGGGGCCATAAGAATATCTGCCATTTCATTCACTCTGGCAGCCAAACTACTTCTTTCCCATGAGAAAGAGGGGATTTTCCCCACTACTGAGGAAGCTTCATTGAATACCGGCTGACTTCCCATCGCCCGGAATAATGACCAATCCTCATTCCGGGCATAAACCGGTCCTTTCCCAGCAGAACACGGCACGGGAATCGCTTTAGACGAAAGGGAAGAATATCCTTCCCTTAATACATTTTTATCATTCAGGAGAGCTGCTCCTTCAAGTTCTCTAAAAGGTTGGCGCAGCCGTCCTGGAGCAATTCCACCACATGGTCAAAGCCTTCCTGCCCTCCATAGTAGGGGTCCGGCACTTCCTCATCCAGAAAACGGGTGGTGAAAAAGCACATGGGAACAATCTTTCCTTCCCATTGCCCTCTTTTGTCCAGCCGTTTCAAATCCCGCAGATTCTCCCGGTCCATTCCCACAACCAGGTCGAACTGTTCCAGATCATCCTTCCGTACGGGGCGTGATTTGACTCCCGGATTCTGATAACCGTATTTTTCCAGGGCCTGGACCATCCGGGCATCCGGAGGGCATCCCCGGTGGTAGCCGATCATGCCGGCGGAATCGCTTTCAATCAGGTTTTCCAAACCTTGTTCCTTCACCATCTTCTTAAAAATGATTTCCGCCGCGGGAGAACGGCAGATGTTGCCCAGGCAGACAAACAGGACTCGGTAGGGTTCGGAAGCATTCATGAGGGACAATTCTTTTTTTCAGGATAGGCAAGACGTTTCCCCGGATCAAGAGGGAAGAGTTTCCTGTACGGAAAACAGACACACGCCGGGACAACGCAGGGAGCAAAGCGCAGAACGCCGCCGGACCGTCCCAAAATGAATTTCCCCTGTGTTTCGGCTTGCGTCAGAGGGTGTCTGGCTGTAGATTATCGCATGGCAGATCTCCCTCTTGGATTAAGTTTTGATGACGTGCTCCTGCTGCCCCGCCTGAGCGCGATTCTTCCCGGTGATGCGGACATCAGTTCCCAGCTTGTTCCCGGTTTTGACATGCCTCTGCGTTTGATTATTTGTTAAAACCTTATTTAATTGATGAGTTAGCGGCA
>OGXU01001078.1_pt1 | contig 14361 bp, 9 predicted proteins | sample 1576381 | NCBI WGS metagenome assembly OGXU01 (sample SAMEA3541544, study PRJEB24748) | human gut metagenome | biome: human gut; feature: human-associated habitat; material: faeces | place: China | collected 2012 | reverse complement strand
ATCCCGTCGGATAATGAATACCGTGTGACGATTTACAGTGACCAGTCGGTTTGTGTGACCTACATCAATGACCAGTTATCTTTCACGAACCGCATCTATCAAATGCAGAAGAATCCGTGGTCACTCTGCTGTTATAAAGGCGAAATCACTGTATCAGATGTTCAAGTGAGCACCTATTAATAGAAAAGTAACATCTTTTACAGTGTTTGAAACAAAAGTGATAGGCGTTTCATCACGGAGCGCCTATCTTTGCACTGTAACAACCTTAATACCATAAAGCATGAATTTAAGACTCTCTTCCAAACAAATTCAAACCTTCGCGGTTTTATTTTGTATGATTGTGATGAATATCTCTCTATCCGCCCGTGCGGACAACTCTCCTCTATTAATTAAAGATTTAGGAGAAGGACATTGCCTTGTACGTGTCAACACTAACCAGAAGTATCTGTTGTTGCCCGTAGAAGATGCATCGCCCGATGTGCGTATCAGCATGATTGTTAATAATAAAGAGGTAAAGAACTTCGATGTCCGTCTGGCCATCCATAAAGTCGATTACTTTGTTCCGGTAGACCTTTCCGACTATTCCGGCAAACTAATCTCTTTCAAATTTAAAATGAACTCCAACGATCCGGTTCGTGTCAACCTTTCGCCGGACAACACTGCTTGCTGCAAGGAAATGAAATTGTCCGATACGTTCGATACAAGCAATCGTGAAAAGTTCCGTCCCACCTATCACTTTTCTCCCCTCTACGGATGGATGAACGACCCGAACGGAATGGTATATAAAGACGGCGAATACCACCTTTTCTACCAATACAACCCTTACGGTTCCAAATGGGGAAATATGAACTGGGGACATGCCATCAGCAAAGACCTCGTAAACTGGGAACATCGCCCCGTGGCAATCGCCCCGGATGCATTCGGCACTATCTTCAGTGGATCCGCCGTGATAGATCATCATAATACCGCCGGCTTTGGTGCAGGCGCCATCGTCGCCATCTATACACAAAACGGCGACCGTCAGGTGCAAAGTATTGCTTACAGCACCGACAACGGACGTACTTTCACCAAATATGAAAACAATCCCGTATTAGTATCTGAAGCACGTGACTTCCGCGACCCGAAAGTATTCTGGTACGAAGGCACCAAACGCTGGATCATGGTATTGGCAGTAGGGCAGGAAATGCAATTCTTCTCTTCCCCCAACCTGAAAGACTGGACATTTGAAAGCAGCTTCGGCAAAGGACACGGCGCACACGGAAACGTTTGGGAATGTCCCGACTTATTCGAACTCCCGGTAGAAGGAACAAATGAAAAGAAATGGGTACTGCTTTGCAGCCTCGGAGACGGTCCTTTCGGTGACTCGGCTACTCAATATTTTGTAGGCTTCTTCAACGGAAAAGAGTTTGTAAACGAATCACCCTCCAAAACCAAATGGATGGACTGGGGAAAAGACCATTATGCCACCGTGACTTGGAGTGATGCTCCCGACAACCGCCGCATCGCTATCGCATGGATGAGCAACTGGCAATACGCAAACGATGTTCCTACCTCCCAATACCGTAGTCCGAACTCCGTTCCCCGCGACTTGAGCCTGTTTACCGTAGATGGTGAGACTTACCTCCAATCAGCTCCCTCTCCCGAACTGCTGGCTTTGCGCGATGCTTCCAAGAAACGCTCGTTCAAAGTGAACGGAACACGCACAATCAAAGAAATGATTCCCGGCAATGACGGTGCATACGAAATAGAACTGACGATTGAAAATCAACATGCAGACGTAATCGGCTTCCGTCTCTACAATGACAAAGGCGAAGAAGTGGATATGCAGTATGACATGAAAGAAAAGAAATTCTCGATGGATCGTCGCAAGAGCGGAGAGGTCAGCTTCAATGAGAATTTCCCGATGTTGACCTGGACAGCAATTGAACAAGGTGGAAACGAGGAACAAGGCGGCAAAGAGGCATTGAAACTCCGTCTGTTTGTGGATAAATCCAGTGTGGAAGCCTTTGGAGATGGTGGACGTTTTGTGATGACCAATCAGGTATTCCCTTCGGAACCTTACAATCATATCGATTTTTACAGTAAAGGAGGAGCTTATAAAGTAGATTCGTTTGTGGTCCATAAGTTGAAGCCATAAATATCTCTTGTTCGCCCTATGCGCTCTTTGTATGTTTCCCTATGGATGAATACGTCTTTCCTTAAGGGATAGTAGGTGGATAGTAGGGATATACTTGTGTTAAACCTACGGTATTACTGATTCGTCACGGCCGTGACGAGTTCCTACCATGGCCGTGGAAAGATCTTCCCACAGCCATGACGAATTCCTACCACGGCCGTGGTAAGTTAGTAATACCGTAGCTTCAAGGTTACTATGCCGTAGGTTTAAGATAAAGATACCGTAGGCTTGAGGTATTGATGCAATAAGGAGAGCGTAATTCATATAGGCGACGAACAGATAACTAACGGTAGTACCCACACGACTAACAGCAGATTGTAAATTGAATCATATAACTGCATGATATAAATAGAATAAGTACTCATGCAAAATATAATTTTATATTATTAGGCACGGATTACGCGGATTACACGGTTGCTATCTGACAGCCATCATTCGAGAAGCCGTGTAATCCGCTTAATCCGTGCCTAGATTTATGATATAAACTAATGATGATAACATATTTAGATAAAAAAAAACAATGGAAAACAGTAAAAACTCTTCCCTTTCCAAACTAATCCCGGTGATGCTTTGCTTCTTCGCCATGGGATTCGTTGACCTGGTAGGCATTGCCTCCAATTATGTGAAGGCAGACCTCGGTCTGTCGGACTCGCAGGCGAATATCTTCCCTTCACTGGTATTCTTCTGGTTCCTGATTTTCTCCGTACCCACAGGCATGCTGATGAGCCGCATCGGTCAGAAGAAAACCGTGTTGCTTAGTTTGATTGTCACTTTTGCTTCTTTGTTATTGCCGGTTTTCGGAGACAGCTATATGCTGATGCTGATTTCTTTCTCCCTTTTGGGTATCGGAAATGCATTGATGCAGACTTCCCTGAATCCGTTGCTTTCTAACATCGTACGTGGCGACCGTTTGGCAAGTAGCCTGACTTTCGGCCAGTTTGTGAAAGCCATTGCCTCTTTCCTTGCTCCTTATATTGCCATGTGGGGAGCAACACAAGCCATCCCGACTTTCGATTTAGGCTGGCGCATCCTGTTCCCGATTTATATGATTGTAGCCGTCATTGCTATCCTGTTGCTCAATGTCACACAGATTAAAGAGGAAAAAGAAGAAGGTAAACCGTCTACTTTCGGACAATGTCTCGCTTTGCTTGGCAAACCGTTTATCCTGCTTTCTTTCATCGGTATCATGTGTCACGTTGGAATTGATGTGGGAACAAATACCACTGCCCCCAAGATTTTGATGGAACGTCTCGGCATGGGCCTTGATGATGCGGCTTTTGCAACAAGCCTTTATTTCATCTTCCGTACGGCAGGCTGCTTCCTCGGTTCTTTCATTTTACGTAAGATGTCACCGAAGTCTTTCTTCGGGATTAGCGTTGTGATGATGCTGATAGCGATGGCAGGTTTGTTTATATTCCATGACAAGACAATGATTTATGTATGCATCGGTCTGATTGGTTTCGGTAACTCCAATGTGTTCTCCGTAGTCTTCTCGCAGGCATTGCTTTACCTGCCGGGTAAGAAAAATGAAGTTTCCGGTCTGATGATTATGGGACTGTTCGGCGGCACGGTATTTCCGTTGGCTATGGGAGTAGCATCCGATGCCATGGGACAGAGTGGGGCAGTAGCCGTAATGACAGTGGGCGTGCTTTATCTCTTGTTCTATACGTTCCGTATTAAAAAATAATTTTATAACTTTGGAAACAATAAAATCCGTAGATCATGAATAATATAATCGTAGGAATGGGCGAGGCACTTTGGGATGTGTTGCCCGAAGGAAAGAAAATAGGTGGTGCTCCGGCAAACTTTGCCTATCATGTATCACAGTTTGGTTTTGACAGTCGCGTGGTGAGTGCCGTGGGCAAAGATGAGTTGGGAGACGAGATTCTGAATGTATTCAACGAAAAGAAACTGAAAACGCAGATTGAACAAGTGGATTATCCTACCGGTACGGTACAGGTGACACTGGATAACGAGGGTGTACCTTGTTACGAAATCAAAGAAGGTGTGGCATGGGATAACATACCTTTTACGGATGAACTGAAACGTTTGGCATTGAGTACGCGTGCCGTTTGCTTCGGTTCCCTGGCTCAACGTAATGAAGTGAGCCGTGCCACTATCAACCGTTTTCTGGATACGATGCCCGACATAGACGGACAACTGAAAATCTTTGATATTAATCTCCGCCAGGACTTCTACACCAAAGAGGTATTGCGCGAATCTTTCCGCCGTTGCAATATTCTGAAGATAAACGACGAAGAACTGGTGACCATCAGCCGTATGTTTGGTTATCCCGGCATCGACTTGCAGGACAAATGCTGGATTCTGTTGGCGAAATATAACCTGAAGATGTTGATTCTGACTTGCGGAATTAATGGCAGTTATGTGTTTACCCCGGGTGTTGTCTCTTTCCAGGAGACGCCGAGAGTTCCGGTTGCCGATACGGTGGGGGCAGGTGATTCCTTTACGGCTGCTTTCTGTGCTTCCATTTTGAATGGAAAACCGGTTCCCGAAGCTCACAAACTTGCTGTTGAAGTTTCTGCTTATGTCTGCACGCAAAGCGGTGCAATGCCTGAACTTCCGCAGGTTTTGAAAGACAGACTGATGTAATTTCTCTATTGATGTAAATGTAGGGACGAAAAGAATCCTAAAGTGAAAAATCCTTCTTACTACGGCATGTTGTAGTAAGGAGGATTTTTAAAATTCAAATCTTTTCGGATAATCACCTCTTTTCTTCTCTTTTTATTGTTGGATTTTTAGCTAATTATATATCTTTGCACGATTCACAAGATAATAACTAAAAAGAGAATGTCACATTATGAAACACGTTTCTATTTTATTCCGCTCGAAATGCTGGAATGTATTTTTGCTTCTATGCATAGCCCTTCCCTCATTAGCACAAAAAGAGTTTAAAATCGATCAGGTATCTGTCGTTAATGTAGGCGACGGAAGATTCTTGTACCGAGACTTGATGACGGAAAAACCGCTCAACGGCGAACATCGTATCATTGACGGTTATCACTCTGCGTATATACTGGCCTCTTTTAAAGATGGTTTTTATGATGGCAAATATGAAGAGCATTTGGATAACATTCTGATAAATGAAGGCGTCTACAAAGATGGACGGAAGAATGGCTTATTTAAAATCTATTCTAAGTTTGACGGTAAACTGAAAGAAGAAAAGTCTTATAAGGAAGGAAAGTTAAACGGTACGAGCAAAACGTTCTTTACTGACGGAAAAATAGAAAGTGAGAAAAACTACCGGATGGGCAAGGAGGATGGAAAACATTTGTCGTATGACTATGACGGAACTCTGCGGATGGACCATAATTATAAGGATGGTAAACAAGTAGGGAAACAATATACTTTCATGAAGGGTACTTATGAACTATACGAAACGGTTTATTATAATAACGAAGGGTTGAAGGATGGAGAATATTCGTCCATCTTTACTTTTGGAGCTCCTCATGTATTGGGTAGTTACAAGAATGGGCAGAAGAACGGTCGTTGGACAGAGATTGCAGAGAGTGGCGATACCATTGTAATTGAAACTTATCTGAATGGAAAAGAAGAAGGCCTGCACGTTTCATACAGTGGTGAGACAGGGATGCGTACCAAAGAATATTATCTGAAAAATGACCGCAAGGACGGAATCTATCGTGAATATGACTTGAAAAATGGCGAATTGAAGTACGAGGCAACCTATCAGTTTGGCAGACTGCACGGAAAAGCACGCCAGTTAGTGGTGGACAATCGCTTTGATTATTGGGAAACTTCTACATACGTCAACGGACGGCAAAACGGTCCTTTTGAATCTCGTTATGTGAAGAATAACAAGCTCCGCGAATGTGGAGAATATAAGAACGGTCACCGGGTAGGACGTTGGAAACTTTATACCATTGATGGCAAACTGGAAAGGGAATGGGATGAAAACTAGGTCTTATCAACTGTCATATAGGTTGTAGGTGTTATACAGAGTGCAAGGCGTAGCCGTACAGACATAAAAAAAGGAGCAACGCCTTGCTCCAACCTTTGTTAACCTTAAATCTAATACTATGAAAAACACATTGCAAAGATACGGACTTCTGTTAAATCTGCAAATAATCCAAATAAAAAGAGATGTTTTATAACATTTATTGAGTGTTTGTCTTACGCTTTATACTTTTGTTAATAGTTTCCGGTTGAATATTGGGAACTGTTTTGCATTTCTTTGGAGGGTAATGATGAGAATAATTGGGTGATAGATAGCATACTCACAGTTTTATTTCTTATTTTTGTTCTCAATCGTCCATTTGGGTCATAGAAAGAAATACGAAAAAAATGAGAATGATGGGATATACAAAGTGGATAGCAGTCTTGCTCTGTCTTCTTGGCATGACGGCTTGTCGGCAGGACACACACCGCTTCCGTATCGGGGTGGCGCAATGTAGTGATGACTCCTGGCGGCATAAGATGAATGATGAAATTCTTCGCGAAGCAATGTTCTACGATGGGGTATCGGTTGAAATCCGGTCGGCTGCGGATGATAATCGCAAACAGGCGGAGGACGTTCATTATTTTATAGATGAAGGGGTTGACTTATTGATTATTTCTGCCAACGAAGCGGCCCCCATGACTCCGATTGTAGAGGAAGCCTATCAAAAGGGAATACCTGTCATCCTGGTAGACCGGAAGATTCTTTCTGATAAATATACTGCCTATATCGGTGCCGACAATTATGAAATAGGACGTGCGGTAGGCAATTATATTGCGTCAAGCCTGAAAGGAAAAGGGAATGTGGTGGAACTTACTGGACTGGGTGGCTCAACTCCTGCCATGGAACGCCATCAAGGATTTATGGCTGCTATCAGTAACTTTCCGGATATCAAACTGATTGATAAAGCGGATGCTGCGTGGGAGCGTGAACCGGCGGAAGTGGAAATGGATAGTATGCTCCGTCGGCATCCGAAGATAGACGCCGTGTATGCGCATAATGACCGTATCGCTCCGGGAGCTTATCAGGCTGCAAAGAAAGTGGGACGGGAGAAGGAAATGATTTTTGTCGGTATCGATGCTCTCCCCGGCAAAGGCAACGGATTGGAAATGGTGCTCGACAGTGTGTTGAATGCTACTTTTATTTATCCGACCAATGGCGACAAAGTGATGCAACTGGCAATGAATATCCTTGAGAAAAGGCCTTATCCCCGGGAAACGGTCATGAACACTGCGGTGGTCGACCGTACGAATGCGCATGTCATGCAACTTCAGACAACTCACATCTCGGAACTGGATCAGAAGATTGAAACATTGAACGGACGTATCGGCGGATATCTGTCTCGGGTTGCTACACAGCAGGTGGTGATGTATGGCGGTTTGGTTATTCTTCTATTGGTGGCAGGCTTATTATTGGTAGTCTATAAATCTCTCCGTGCTAAAAATCGTCTGAATAAGGAACTTTCCGAGCAGAAGAAACAGTTGGAAGAGCAGCGGGACAAGTTAGAGGAACAACGCGACCAATTAGAAGAACAGCGGGACAAACTGGAAGAGCAACGGGATCAGCTCATCCAGCTTTCTCATCAACTGGAAGAGGCAACGCATGCCAAACTGGTGTTCTTCACAAATATATCTCACGATTTCCGTACTCCGCTTACATTGGTTGCCGATCCGGTAGAACATTTATTGGCCGATCATACACTAACTGGAGATCAGCATCGAATGTTGATGCTGATTCAACGAAACGTGAATATCCTCTTACGTCTTGTCAATCAGATTCTGGATTTCCGTAAATACGAGAACGGTAAGATGGAATATACACCTGTTCAGGTAGATGTTCTTTCCTCTTTTGAGGGCTGGAACGAATCATTCCTTGCAGCCGCCCGGAAGAAACACATTCATTTCTCTTTTGATAATATGCCGGATACGGATTACCATACATTGGCGGATATGGAAAAGTTGGAACGTATTTATTTTAATCTTCTTTCCAACGCGTTCAAGTTCACACCGGAAAATGGAAAGATAACGGTTCGTTTATCTTCCTTGACGAAAGAGGATACTCGCTGGATTCGTTTTACTGTTGCCAATACCGGTTCAATGATTTCCGCCGAACATATTCGGAGCATTTTCGATCGTTTTTATAAAATAGACATGCACCATGCCGGTTCGGGAATCGGACTTGCATTGGTCAAAGCTTTCGTTGAATTGCATAAAGGTACAATTTCTGTGGAAAGTGATGAAAAGCAGGGCACTGTCTTTACCGTTGATTTACCGGTACAGACTTGTGAGACTATTCTGGCCGAAGATTCTCTAAAGTCATCAATCTCTGCAGTTCCTTTAAATCCTGCTTCTCCCGGTTCTCCTGCCTCTTCCAACCTGAATGAAACTTTAGCTGTCGAAGAAGAGGAACTGGAAAAAGGCTATGATTCTTCCAAACCTTCTGTTTTGGTAATTGATGATAATGCAGATATCCGTTCGTATGTACGCGGATTACTCCATACCGATTATACTGTTATTGAAGCAGCAGACGGTTCGGAGGGTATCCGCAAAGCAATGAAATATGTTCCGGACTTGATAATCTCTGATGTGATGATGCCTGGTATTGATGGAATAGAGTGTTGCCGTCGGCTGAAAAGCGAACTGCAAACCTGCCATATCCCTGTCATCTTATTGACAGCCTGTTCTTTGGATGAACAACGGATTCAGGGATATGACGGAGGTGCGGATTCTTATATCTCCAAGCCCTTCAGTTCGCAATTGCTGTTGGCACGCGTTCGTAATCTGATAGATTCACATCGCCGCCTGAAACAGTTCTTTGGTGACGGACAAACGTTGGCGAAAGAGGATGTCTGTGATATGGATAAAGACTTTGTGGAAAAATTCAAGGCTTTGATTGAAGCAAAGATGGGAGACTCAAATTTGAATGTAGAAGATTTGGGTAAGGATATGGGATTAAGTCGTGTGCAGCTCTATCGCAAAATAAAATCCCTGACTAATTATTCTCCGAATGAATTGCTTCGTATCGCTCGTTTAAAGAAAGCTGCTTCCTTGCTTGCTTCGTCGGATATGACAGTGGCGGAGATCGGTTATGAAGTCGGTTTCAGCTCTCCTTCTTATTTTACCAAATGTTATAGAGAGCAGTTTGGAGAAAGTCCGACAGATTTGCTGAAGAGGAAAGGATAGAACTTATTTCTTTGATTGAGATATGGTAAATCAAGCATATAAGCGTATGTTATTGTGTTTTAGGTACAAATTTCCCAAACATGAAACAGGTGTTTGTTGGGTACTGTTGTTCTTATTATTTGCAAATTCTCTTCTTTTTATCTAGCTTTGGAAATGAAATAAATAAAGTCTAAACGATGAAAGATTATAAAGTAGATAAGGCAAGCCTTTCCGCATCCTTTTGTCAAGAGGTGTATCAGGTTGTTCGGGAAATTCCGGTAGGTAAAGTTTTTACCTATGGGGGAATTGCCGCATTATTGGGAATGCCTCAATGTTCCCGTATGGTGGGGCGTGCTTTGAAACAGATTCCGGATGATTTATCTGTGCCTTGTCACCGGGTTGTCAATGCATCGGGACGCCTTGTTCCGGGTTGGACAGAGCAGAAACAACTCTTGTTGGAAGAAGGGATCTCTTTCAAGCAAAATGGATGCGTAGACTTGAAAAAGCATCTCTGGAATTACTCCGTATCTGAATGAAATTTGCATATTTAATCTATTTTCCATACCTTTGTGCCAACAATATGCAAGAACAGACTGTTATTTATTTATGAAAATACTGTTTTCTACTGTTCATTGAGAGGATAATCTTATCAAATTCTATTCCTTTTAAACTACTTAGTCTGTTTTCTTTAACCATTTAAAAAACGTCGGATCGTCATGTTACCATGTGACATGACTGAACCATGCGAACATTCAACTTGTTTATCGTAAGTGAGAATGAGGAACGCGGCAGTTGAAAACAAAACAAATATTATAATCTAAACCAATATATTATATGAGTAAAATAGAAATAAAGGATTTGTACCTTATCTTTGGTCACGAGAAGCAGAAAGCACTCAAGATGTTGAAAAAAGATAAGAGTAAAGAGGAAATTCTGAAAGATACCGGTTGTACGGTAGGAGTGAAAGATGCCAATCTTTCAATTAATGAAGGAGAGTTTTTTGTGATAATGGGACTCTCGGGAAGTGGAAAATCGACATTACTGCGTTGTATCAATCGTCTGATACGTCCTACTGCCGGGCAAGTGTTTGTAAACGGAGTAGATATATCTAAAATATCCGAAAAAGAATTATTGCAGGTTCGTCGGAAAGAGCTGGCGATGGTTTTCCAGAATTTCGGTCTGTTGCCTCACCGTTCCGTATTGAGCAATATTGCATTCGGTCTCGAACTTCAGGGAGTGAAGAAAGAGGAACGTGCGAAGAAAGCTATGGAAAGCATGATGCTTGTCGGATTGAAAGGATACGAAAATCAGATGGTAGGCGAGCTTTCCGGTGGAATGCAACAGCGTGTCGGACTGGCCCGTGCCCTGGCTAATAATCCTGAAGTACTTCTAATGGATGAGGCTTTCTCTGCGCTCGATCCTCTGATTCGTGTGCAAATGCAGGATGAACTGTTGGCTTTGCAATCGAAGATGAAAAAAACAATTGTCTTTATTACCCATGACTTGAGTGAAGCGATTAAACTGGGCGACCGTATTGCCATTATGAAAGACGGAGAGGTGGTGCAGGTAGGTACTTCAGAAGAAATACTGACCGAACCGGCTAACGATTATGTAGCCCGTTTTGTTGAAAACGTGGACAGGAGTAAAATTATCACCGCTTCTTCTTTAATGATTGACAAACCACTGGTGGCCCGTCTGAAGAAAGAGGGACCTGAAGTATTGATTCGTAAGATGCGTGCGAAGAATATCACCGTATTACCTGTCATAGACGCCGATGATAAACTGGTCGGAGAAGTACGTCTGAACGACCTGCTTAAGTTACGTAGCAGACAGGAAAAATCCATTGAAACGATTGTGCGTACCGAGGTGCATTCTGTATTGGAGGATACAGTGTTGGAGGATATACTTCCTTTAATGACAAAGAGCAATTCGCCGGTATGGGTGATTGATGAGACGCATGAGTTTTTAGGAACAATCCCGCTTTCCTCCTTAATCATCGAAGTGACCGGAAAAGATAAAGAAGAAATAAACGAAATAATTCAAAACGCAATAGATTTATGATAAATATAGGACAATATATAGAGATGGCCATCAATTGGATGATGGTACATTTTTCCACTTTCTTTGATGCCGTGAATGCAGGCATCGGTAGTTTTATTATAGGATTCCAACACGTACTTTTTGGAATACCTTTTTATATAACCATTCTAGTGCTTGCTGCACTCGCATGGATGAAGGCAGGACGTGGTACGGCCATTTTCACCGCATTGGGATTATTACTGATTTATGGAATGGGATTTTGGGAGGCTACTATGCAAACCCTGGCTCTCGTTTTTTCATCTACCTGTTTGGCTCTGATTGTTGGTGTACCTTTAGGAGTGTGGACGGCAAACAGTCCGCGTGCAGAGAAAATACTCCGTCCTGTTCTCGACTTGATGCAGACGATGCCTGCTTTTGTTTATCTGATTCCTGCCGTTTTATTTTTCGGATTGGGAGCAGTGCCGGGAGTGTTTGCCACCATTATCTTTGCTATGCCTCCTGTGGTCCGCCTTACCGGATTGGGAATTCGGCAAGTTCCTAAAAATGTAGTGGAAGCTTCCCGTTCGTTCGGGGCTACCCGTTGGCAGTTATTGTATAAAGTGCAGCTTCCTTTGGCGTTGCCCACTATCCTGACTGGTGTCAACCAGACAATAATGATGTCGCTTTCTATGGTTGTCATTGCTGCCATGATTGCTGCCGGTGGTCTGGGAGAAATTGTATTGAAAGGTATTACCCAAATGAAAATCGGACTTGGGTTTGAAGGTGGTATAGCAGTTGTTATTTTAGCTATTATCTTAGACCGTATCACACAAGGAATGGCAGGACGAAAAAATAAGAACTAAACGGAAAGGATAAAATACGTATGAGAATATATAAAATAGTAGGAATAGTATTGTCAGCTATACTTTTGCTGGCTTCCTGTACTAATTCAGGCTTAGAGAAAAAGAAAGTAAAAATAGCCTATGCCAATTGGCTGGAAGGTATTGCCATGAGTCATTTGGCTAAGGTGGTATTGGAAGAACATGGATATGAGGTTGAACTGCAAAATGCTGACCTTGCCCCCATCTTTGTATCTATGTCAGGAAAGAAATCTGATGTCTTTCTGGATGCCTGGTTACCAATAACGATGAAAGATTATATGGATCAGTATGGAGACAGCATCGAATTCCTGGGTGAGGTATATGGAGAAGCCCGTGTAGGACTGGTTGTTCCTCAATATGTTACGTTCCAGTCTATTAGTGAGCTGGAAGCTAACAAAGACCGTTTTTCTTCCGAAATAGTGGGAATTGATGCCGGAGCAGGGATAATGAAGACGACCGATAAGGCCATTGCTGCTTATGGACTTGATGGGTATACCCTCATGACTTCAAGTAGTTCCACCATGCTGGCTTCTTTGAAAAAAGCGATGGACAAAGGAGAATGGATTGTCATCACGGGGTGGACACCGCATTGGATGTTCGACCAGTTTGACTTGAAATTCTTGGATGATCCGAAGAAAGTATATGGAGACTTGGAAGAAATACATGCTATTGCATGGAAAGGATTCAGTGAGAAAGATCCGTTTGCTGCCGAATTCTTTGGCAACATTAAACTAACGACAGAAGAACTTAGCTCTTTTATGACAGCTATGAAGGATGCCCGGATGGATGAAGAAGAAATAGCCCGCAAATGGAGGGATGAACATCGGCAGTTGGTGGATAGTTGGATTCCGAAGTCTGAGAATAAATAGATTGGAGCATTGTTATTCTTAATTTTAAATATAAAATAGACATGAACTCTAGTGGGAAAAAGGGAGTATTGTTTATGTTAGACAGAGTTCATACAATAAAAAAACGGTAATCTTCTACAAGATTACCGTTTTATATTTATAGGGTATTACTATTATTCAGCACCCCAGTTTTCTCTAGCCAAACGTTTGTAGCTGTTGTAACGCCATTTAGCGTTTTCTTCAGCAGCTTTGAACAGTTCTTCAGCTTCAGTAGGATATTGTTTCATTACAGAAGCGTAACGAACTTCACCCTTCAAGAAACCTTGGAAATCTTCCCAGTTCGGTTCTTTGCTATCCAATTGGAATGGGTTCTTGCCTTCTTCTTCCAAAGCCGGGTTGTAACGCCACAAGTGCCAGTAACCGCACTTAACAGCTTTTTCTTCTTCTTCCTGGCTCTTACCCATACCTGCTTTCAGACCGTGGTTGATACATGGAGCGTAAGCGATAATCAAAGATGGTCCCGGATATGCTTCAGCTTCACGGATAGCTTTCAGAGTTTGAGCTTGGTCAGCACCCATAGCGATCTGTGCAACATATACATAACCGTAAGTAGTAGCCATCAGACCGAGGTCTTTCTTACGTACGCGCTTACCAGCAGCTGCGAACTTAGCGATAGCACCTACCGGAGTAGCTTTAGAAGACTGACCACCTGTGTTAGAGTAAACTTCAGTATCCAGAACGAGGATGTTAACGTCCTTACCGGAAGCGATTACATGGTCAAGACCACCGTAACCGATATCATAAGAAGCACCGTCACCACCGATGATCCATTGGCTGCGTTTAACAAGATATTGTTGCAGATCAGCGATTTGCTTGCAGTGGTTGCATTTATCTTTAGCAGCTTCTACCATCGGAATGATCTTTTCGGCCAGTTCCTTAGTCTTTTCTGCATCCAGCATATTGTTGATCCATTCAGCAAATACTTCTTTGTATTCAGCCGGGCAGCAATCAGAAGCGATAGCTTCGTTCATTACTTTCACCAGACGGGCACGCATCTTTTCGTTAGCCAGTTCCATACCCAGACCAAATTCACAGAAGTCTTCGAACAAGGAGTTAGCCCATGCAGGACCGTGACCCTTTTCGTTCATAGTGTACGGAGTAGAAGGAACTGAACCGGAGTAGATAGAAGAACATCCTGTAGCGTTAGCAACCATTTCACGGTCACCGAACAACTGAGAAATCAGTTTCACGTACGGAGTTTCACCACAACCGGAGCAAGCGCCTGAGAACTCGAACAACGGAG
>OGXU01001042.1_pt1 | contig 14700 bp, 13 predicted proteins | sample 1576381 | NCBI WGS metagenome assembly OGXU01 (sample SAMEA3541544, study PRJEB24748) | human gut metagenome | biome: human gut; feature: human-associated habitat; material: faeces | place: China | collected 2012 | reverse complement strand
ATGAGTTCCTGAACCTGGAAGGTGATAAAATTTCAACTTCACGCAACTGGGCAGTATGGTTGCACGAATATCTGGAAGACTTCCCGGGCAAGCAAGACGTACTGCGCTATGTGCTGACCGCCAATGCACCGGAAACCAAAGATAATGACTTCACTTGGAAAGATTTTCAGGCACGCAACAACAATGAGTTGGTAGCTGTTTATGGTAACTTCGTAAACCGCGCAATGGTGCTCACTCAGAAATACTTTGATGGATGCGTTCCCGCACAGGGCAATTTGACCGATTACGATAAAGAGACGCTGAAAGAATTCGCCGACGTAAAGGCCGAAGTAGAAAAGCTGCTCAACGTATTCAAATTCCGTGATGCGCAGAAAGAGGCTATGAACCTGGCACGTATCGGAAACAAATATCTGGCAGACACCGAACCGTGGAAGCTGGCTAAAACAGACATGGAACGTGTAGCAACGATACTCAATATATCTCTGCAACTGGTAGCCAACCTGGCTATTGCTTTTGAACCGTTCCTGCCTTTCAGTTCCGAACGCCTTCGCCAGATGCTGAACATGAACAGTTTCGACTGGTCAGAACTGGGACGTGACGACCTCCTCGCCGCCGGACACCAACTCAACAAACCGGAATTGTTGTTTGAGAAGATTGAAGACAGCGTCATTGAAGCTCAGGTACAGAGACTGCTCGACACCAAGAAAGCCAACGAAGAAGCCAACTATAAAGCCAAACCAATCCGCGAAAACATCGAGTTCGACGATTTTATGAAACTGGATATTCGCGTAGGTACTGTTCTTGAATGCCAGAAGGTGCCCAAGGCAGACAAGTTACTGCAATTCAAAATAGACGACGGACTGGAAACACGTACCATTGTCAGTGGCATTGCCCAGCACTACAAACCGGAAGAGCTTGTTGGCAAACAAGTTTGCTTCATTGCCAACCTTGCTCCACGCAAGCTGAAAGGTATCGTTAGCGAAGGTATGATTCTCTCTGCCGAAAATAATGACGGTAGTCTGGCTGTAGTAATGCCGGGCCGCGAAGTGAAGCCGGGCAGTGAGGTGAAATAGCTCTCATAATTCCAAATAATTCATGAGCGAATCACTTAAAGAAAAGACAGCTAAAGGATTATTCTGGGGCGGATTCAGCAATGGCATACAGCAATTGTTGAATCTGTTCTTTGGGATATTTCTGGCCCGGTTGCTCAATGCCGATGACTATGGTATGGTAGGAATGCTTACCATTTTTATAGCCGTAGCCGGTACCTTGCAGGAAAGTGGTTTCACCAATGCGCTGACCAACAAACGGGAAGTAACCCATAAGGATTACAACGCAGTATTTTGGTTTAGTACCCTGACAGGGATAACCATGTACATTTTACTTTTCTTAAGTGCTCCGCTGATTGCCGATTTCTACGACAAGCCGGAACTTGTTCCACTGGCACGCTATCTGTTCATCGGATTTCTGATCTCAAGTTCTGCTACCGCACACAATGCCGTCTTATTCAAGAATCTGATGGTAAAGCAAAAGGCAATGTCACAAATTATAGCTTTAACCCTCTCCGGGATTATAGGCGTAATTATGGCGTTCAATGGAATGACATACTGGGGAATAGCTACACAAAGTGTGGTTTATATTCTAGTGGTAACCATCTGCTTCTGGTACTTTTCTCCCTGGCGTCCCACACTCAATATAGATTTCAGACCATTGAAAAGTATGTTCGGATTCAGCAGCAAGATACTGGTTACGAATATCTTCACGCAAATCAATAATAATATATTCTCAGTTCTGTTAGGTAAATTCTTCTCAGAAGCAGAAGTGGGCTATTACACGCAAGCCAACAAATGGAACACAATGGGGCACTCGCTCATCACAGGTATGGTTAGCGGAGTAGCACAGCCTGTGCTTACTGAGGTAGCCAATGACGCGGGACGCCAACGAAATGTATTTCGGAAAATGTTGCGCTTCACTGCCTTTATCTCTTTCCCGGCTATGTTCGGACTGGCACTTATCGCTCATGAACTTATTGTCATTTCGGTAACTGATAAATGGCTGGACAGTGTGCCTATCCTGCAATTATTGTGTAAAATATCGCCTTGAAAAAAAGAACTTGAACAAAGAACTCTTTTTAAAAGAATATGTAAGACCTAATGATTTTGACACGTTCTACGATTATTTTGAATACTACATCAAAAAACATAAAGGCGAAATAGAATTAACTACTTTGGATGTCCATATTGATGCGATTAATAAGATGAAGAGATACGATCCAACTTTATCCATTGACGGTTTAACCGAAGAATGGATTAAGAGTTATAAGATTTATTTAAAGAAGAAAATTGGAAATAAAGATAGCACCATCAATAAAAATATGGCTTGTATTAAAAAGTATTGTCGCGCAGCACTAAAGGAAGGTTACATGCAACAAAATCCATTTGAAAATATAAAAGTCAAGAGTCGCACAACATCTGGATTCTCGTTTTTAAACGAGGAAGAATTAAGTAATCTTACGAGGATGTATAAGTCTCATGAATTTTCAGACAATTACCACAAAGTTTTAGAATTTTTTCTTTTTATGTGCTTCAGCAGTCTGCATATAACGGATGCCAAAAGAATTAGAATAGAATATATTACTCCGACTTCGTTTACATACTATCGTGTGAAAAACAGAAATTCAAAGCCTGATCCCATTCTGATACCGATATCAACTCCATTAAGAATTATAATTAACAATGCGGCAGCCGGACGGAAGAAAGGGCTTCTTTTTGAAAATATGATAGCAGATCAAAAGATCAATGAATATATAAAAATTATAGCTCAAAAGGCTGGAATTAACAAAAAATTATCATGCAAGGCAGGGCGCCATACCTTTGCTACGCTATTTTTGCAAAAAACGAAAGATTTGGCAACATTAAAGGAAATTCTAGGTCATACGGACTATAGAGAAACACTGGTTTATGCCCATGTAATGGAAGAATCGAAGCAGGAAGGTGTGAGCTTTTTTAATTCTTTTGCCGTTTAAATTGGTACCAACATACCAGCGGACAAACAAAGCTATATAGTTTGTCCGCTGGTGTTATCAATAAAATCAATCCTGCAATCCAGTGCATACCCTATCTTTGCAAGAATATCTATACCTGTACTATACCTGCCAAGCTCTATTCGTGCTATGTGACCCGGATCTATACCGGCTAACTCTGCCAATTTCGCTTGGGACAATCCTCTTCGTTTTCTAAGCTCGGCAATACGTTTACCGATTCGCTCTCTTTCATTCATCATTCAAAAAAAATCGTTACTTATTAATGCTATCTACTACAGCAACCATTTCTAAGTTAAAGAAAAGGATACGTGTACCATCATTGCATATACCGTATTGAGAATTGGGCCGTTCGTCGGTCCATCCGTTTTCGGCGATGACTAAATCAACTATTTTAAAAATTATATCTAAAGATACAAAGTTTATTTCTCTATTGATAAAGTCTCTGAGTTCTTCTAATGTTTTCATTTTTTTAGTTTTCTATAAAATCAATCCTGCAACCTAGTGCATACCCTATCTTTGCAAGGATATCTATACCTGTTACTATATCTACCAAGTTCTATTCGTGCTATGTGGCCCGGATCAATGCCGGCTAACTCAGCCAACTTCACTTGGGACAACCCCCTTTGTTTTTCTAAGCTCGGCAATACGCTTGCCGATACGTTCTCTCTCATTCATCATCTTACAACTGCATCTTCAATCATTGCGCTGTATGGCCTTCCCATCTGGTCCTTAACGTTAGAACGCTCCAAGTCGATGGTCAACCCTTCAAGATTAATACCCGCTTCTTCTGCCAGCTCTCTTACATGATCTTCGTCACGCGCAATTGCGTGATAAAGTACAGTTTCATAATGATTCTCTTCGTAGATATTGTATGAGTTCATAATCTTATATTTATAACATTGAAAATTGCTTGTTTATTAATTCAAAAAACAGAAACTTATTTTTCCCAAATTGGTTTGTGAAAGCTAAACTTATCGTTATCTCTATTGTAATGGACATAACTGCTCTTTATCACACTAGAATCTTTCTCTATGAAATATAGTGCATCGCCGTAAGAATCATTTTTTTGAGCCATTTCTTTAGCTTCTTCTACTGCTACTTTACGAGCTTCTTTTATAGTGTTTGCTAAAATTTTTTTATTATCGCTTAACCCTTCTATATATACTGTATACTTCATATTCCGTACCCGTCATGCCGATAGCGCAGCGTTTAATATATAACCAATTAAAACATTTTACCTTTTAAAATATCACTGATATATAGCACGAAGTTCTTATCACTTAAAGTATCATCAGCGAAGAAGTTGAATAGGAGACCATTTCCAAGAGCTTGTATCTTTCCAAAGGCCGCTACCATTAAATTAGACACTTGTTCTTGGTTTGCTTGTGGGGCCTCTTTAATTAATCTATCCATTCTCGCTCTTACATCGAGAAGCATAATGTCATGTGCGTTTTTACGGCCTTCTGCTGTTTTGTTTAATTCTTTATATGCATTAGGTGTCATAATCTTAATGCCGCTTATCCGTTGCCGCCGGTTCTATTGTTATTTTGATGCTGCAAAGATAAGCGTTTATTTTCATACTGCAAAATATTACAGTAAAAAATAGATATGTTTTTAAACATATTACTAAATAAAATCTCCCTGCAAGCCTAAAAAGGCAGGGAGATTTCTGAATAACATATTCCTTGTTTATTTCTTCTCTTCTTTCTTGTTGGATTCAAACAGTATTTGAGCAGCCAATTTCGCAATATCTTCTTTATTCTCGATAATCACACTCATTGTCTTCTCAGCCTTGCGCAATTCCGCTTTTTCCCATGATTTTTCCCTAACAGATTTAAATTCGCAAAAAATGCAGTATCCGGTCCATATCATGGAGAATACCGGAAAGGGGATAACGATACAGCACAACAGGTCAATAAAGCACAATTCAATGAACGGTGTGAAGTACTTCTTTGCCTTTACAGCGGTTTTCTTGTAACCTGTCGATGTCCTTGCTTCGCCTCTCTGCTTAGCCTTCATCACTCCTGTTATCAGGTCGATAAACATGGCTCCTATGGTAGCGGCAATGCATAAGGCAATCAACACAATGTGTATCATCATGTGGTCGTGGATAAAGTTGTAAATAACATCTCTCATTTTGTCTGTTTTTAAGATTAATACTATAATGTGTTTTCCCTGCCGGACTGAGAAGGTGAGCAGGGATTTATATAAGTACTACATTTTTATATCTGGTATTCCAGAAATTATACAGTTGGCAATTACTTTCGCGCCATTTGTTGACGGATGCACATTGTCCGAACTTATTAAGCCAGGATACCATGTTGAATTAATATCATTTGCACCCAATGCACTTGCCATATCAATATAGGGCAATCCACTTTCCCTAATTAAGCTATTTTTAAACGTATGTATTCTATCTGGTACATTAGGGATAGTACACAATATTAATTTTATATCAATGGTATCGCATAAATTCCTTAATTGGTTAAACACTTGGTTCCAACTTTCATTTACTGCGTTATCAGTGTCCGCATTATTCATACCTAACATCCATAATATACGTTTAGGTTTACCATATCTTAACGCATACAATAGGGAGTTATATGCCGCTAACGAAGCTCTTCCGGAATATCCATCTAAATAAAAGTTTTTTGCCCCATTACCATAGCATTGTTTAGGCCAAATATCTGTATACGAATCTCCGAACACCCATGTATTTTTGTCCATCCATGTTCCGCTATGTGACAATACAATATTATTATATGTACCCGATATAGCAACAAATATAATTTTATTGCCTTGACATCCGTTCCAATTGGGGAGTTCTAGTGTAACACTCTCCCCAATTGTATTTGTAAGAGCAATTTCCGCCTTATCTGTTATCTTAGTTATACACACAATTAATCCATTACTGATATTAAGTCCGTGTGGCATAACATTAATAATCCCATTATTTTTATATTCTGTAATATTTGTATCGTCAATATCTATTTCTCCTCTATTATGATTATTTTGACTTTTATAAATTTTTACCGTACCCATTGATATTATATTAAACGACACCCCAATGCCGTAATAGTTCTTATTGTCTGGTATATCCGTTATTTCCAACATCTCCCCATTCGTTAATTGCTCGGCATGTACGTTGTCATATCTATTGGTAGTACTCCCAATATTTTCTTTAATCCTTTTTTTAATATATATGTCTGTTTGGTTGTCTAATTTATAAACTTCTCCATACGGAACGTAAGCTGTATTTGTCGCAATTTCTTCAAACGAAATAATAGTATTGTATCTTCTTCCTGCTATGATTGTAAATCTAACGTAATAGGCATTTTCTACGTAATCTATTTTCCTATTCCCTTTATATAGATACTCAGACGCTGATATAAATTTTTTATCTTTGTCATAAAATGCCGCATATACGTTCCCAACTTCATAATTTATTGAAACACACTCAAAGAAATTAGGTACTTTTATATATCCGGTTACAGCATAAATAGAAGAATATTGGTTGGTTACCTCTTTACCATTACCGTTAATAAAGCAGTCTTCTTTATAGTTTTCATCATTTGGGTTGAAGCAATTATAAAACTTCAGCACTTTATTTTCCTGGATAATTTCGTTTTTATTCTTGATAATGTTTATATCGTCTTCTATATCAGTTTTAGATATCAGCTCTTTATAAACTATATAATTTTCAAAGTCTTTATAACTTATTTTGTAATTTTTATGCCCTATGCTATATACTTCTGTTGTTAATACTACTCTAAAATACTTTACACTAGTTGGTATTTCAGTCGGATAAATTATATGTTCTTTTGGCGTCCCTCCGTATTCGTCAGTGCCATCATTATCGATTGATGAATAGCCTTTTACAAATAATTTATTATTATCATACAATGCCAAACACGATATGTATACATTAGTTGAAGATTGGAGTTTAAATAGTAAACCTTTTTCCCTATCGAATTTTATAAATTCAGATATCTTATATGTATCATCTGAATTAACCTCGATTCCATTTTTGTCTATTATTTTCCCTTTTTCCAAATTCCACAATGCTGGGGATATTCTTATATTGTTGTTTCTTCGCACTTCTTCAACATCAAAAGAATCATAATATGGTTCATACTGAGATAAATTTTCACCCTTAATAAACATAATTTTGTTAGCTTCCGATTTAATGAACGAAAGTTTTGCCCATGCTGCTCCCATAGGCGATAATGGTGCTTCATTAGACTTAAATAGACTAATAGGTTTTAAATCTTCGTCAAAAAACACTGAATATGCCCCACCCTCATGTGCATTACCAATATATCTTTCATTCGGGACAATGGGTATATATTCGCTAACAGCATAATTCGGATTTTCACTATAGACTATTTCTTTGCCAGCTATCATATAATTGATATATTTACCATCTGTAAATTCAGCATCTTTATTAAAAAGATTAGTTCCAAATATTGCTTTTTTATATAGTTTTTGTTCAAGCTCAATATTGGTAAGTTCTTTCGTAAGATTTTTATGTGTGGTTGGATGTACCACCGCATCAGTAATAGTCGCAGGATAAATAGTCTGCCCGCCTTTGGTAAGTTTATGAATTTTAGCCATATAATTCTTATTTTAATTCGTAAATATATTTTTATCGGTTCCCGATAAAAGGAAACCACTCAATACATCTTCGTATTCTTTATCAGAAATAGGAAAGGAAGAAAGCATCTCATTCTGCACATCCTTTACCACAGAGTCCTTTAATTCGGTACGCTGCTCCTCTGTCATGGATTCCCATGTCATTGGGTCTCCCTTATCGCCTTTCTGATAGTTAGGATAAACGTCAATTGTACCTGTACTGTCATCAGACTTGCCATTGACAAGAACGATGCCTGTAAACTCCATGGATACAAGGTTACAGATACCATCAGCAAAATCAGCATCAGTAAGGTAATACTCGCGTCTGACCGTCAGGTTGCCCGGACGCATGCCATGATTATCAAACACAACCAGCAGGCTGCCATCATCCAGCCTGCGACAGTTCTTGTAATCGTGTCCATCGAAAGAGGCTACAACGGGTTTCGACAATACTGTCTGATAAGTAAACCGGAAAGGAGTTTTCAGGTCTCCATTCAGGTTTTTCTCTATGATTTTAAAATCGGACTGATAATTGATTCTCATAACTATAATATTGATGTCACATCGTCAATTTCCTCGGCTGTTAAGTATCCCGACAGGTCTATACTTCCACCTCCTCCTGTCGTACCTGTGGCACTCCATGTGCCTTTTGTTTTGCATTGATAGATTGGTCCCGGTATGGTATCACCTACTACAGCCCAATCACCTACAACCGGGGATGGTATAGCAGCCTTCAACGCCTCGATAGTAGGATATAGCCCCTTGCTGCGGGTGCTGCTTAATTTTATTTTTTCGACTTCAGTGGAAGTCTTGCTAAAATTACTGTTGATTCGGTCGGCAGCATCAGACCAGGTACCTGTTTTAATGACTGTATTGAGTTCCATATTATTTTTTCACTTTTAAAATTCCATTAGTTATAATACCTTCCACCGTCTCATAATCCACATATACTTGTCCGGTACCGACATCATCCTTACCTGGCCAATGACTGCAACTTATATCCGCCACATACTTAGACACGCTTACCCCATTATATACCGATTTCATCCCTACCAATAATGTTTCACCTTTAGATCCGTAAAACGAGACGTTGTTGGGATTTAACAGGATATCCGTTTTTTCAACATGATTCTGTATTCTGATACGCTCCGGATATACAGTCGTTTCAAGCGCCAGTTGATCATTGACATACTTCCGCAAGATGAGATCGCCATATTCCCATTCGTCCGATGATTTGTCAAACCTTAAGATCAAGGTGGCGTGTCCTTCTGCCGTGTACATTTCCAGCGTATTCTTTTCCGGGTCAATGACAATTCGCTTCCCATCTACAGAGGTCTCAACCCTTCCACGGAAAAATCCTCCCATTGCTTCAATGATACCGCGGAACTTCCCGCCTAATGCATAGATATATCCTTTTAAAAACACATTACCGCCATGAGAGGCAACAAAATTCGCCATGTTCGCCCACTCCGCATCAGTAGGCTGGTAATTGGGATCATCACGAAACCTCATTATGGTCAATATAGCCTGTTGAAGCGTGCCACCTGCCCAAAACGCAACATCATCATCATCATTGTATATTCCGCTCACTCCGGCAGTAACCTTCTGCATCTTTCCATCCTTGTAATTACCCAATTGGATCATGTTGGCTAAAATCAGACCACCAAGGATATCCACAGATCCATCTTTAATCGCACTGGCAATATAGTTGATAGCCTGAAAACCTGCCATGGACTTATCATTATCCAGGATGGATGGTTTCCAGTCTGTGGCAATGGTCCCACGCTCTAGCTGAAGTTCACAAACGGTTGCGGTACCACTGAGCATGAAAATACCTGCACCGTTAAAGTTGAATTTAAATGTGAAACTCTGATAACCGGACGTAAGAGGCTGAGTTGTGCTGAAATCGCCACACGAAACAGCCACTGATGTACCTTTTGCGTTAAATGATATAACATAACTTTCTCCTTTAATTAAGGCCACCGATTGTGACAGACTGCCGATTGCGGCGGAATACCCGGAACCGGCAGCATTATCGGCGGATACGGTAGCTACACCTGTCCAATACTTTAATTGCTTGCTATACAATTCGGTATCAGCAGACAATTGAGTATCAGAGGACAATGTCTCACTTTCATAATCTCCCGTAAACCCGGAGTTACGCAACAGATTGACACTTCCGACAGCAGCATTGTCTATTGCATCCTGCGCTTGTTGTGCCAAATCTGCTGCTGCCTGTATCTCTTCCGGTAAACCTTCGACATTCTTCCAGCCTGTAGTTCCTTTTTCGATATGAAAGACTCCTTTGATATCCACGCCACTTTTCTGAGTATATCGAATATAGGTGCTTTTGTCTTTAGCACCGATATAAGCGTCACCATACACGTTAATATAGGCATGCCCTGTGGATTTATCATATCCCATTCCGATAACTTCTTTCCCGGCTAAAGAAAAACTGTTTATGCCTTGATAAAAAGTGATAGAAGGCGAATTTTCGTTTACTGATGATAATATAATGGCTGCCTGGCGGGTAATATCCGTCAAGTGTCCGAGACCAATAATATCATCACCCGCTTCCGGAATGTCACTATCTTTGTCGGCATTGGTTTTGCTCAAATCAATATAATCAGGACCAACCGTTGTCACCTCGCGCCAATAGTAGCGGTTGGATACATTATGGGATATTCCTTCTTTAATATTGAATTCTTGGGCTAAAGCAAATGTACCGGGGGTAAACTCATTGTTGATTGGGACGCCATCAACTTCCGATAAAAAAAAGCAGCGGTAGCTTTCATCAAGTTCTTCCACACGGATACATTCCATTCCTGCGGGGGACAAGATCTGTTCACCACCTACATGTGTTTTTTTCTTGACTTCAAGCTCATCAAATACAGCTTTGATCTTGACATATAACCGGTCAATGACAGCTTGTGTTGTACCATCTTGCAAAACCGTGATTCCGCTTCCATTTTCGCCAACAAGGAATCCCTTTAAAAAAGTCACAAGATCAACAAACGTATTACCGGCAATACCATCTGCATAGCCGGCTTTTATCTTCTTTCCGTTTACCAACAGATATTCGTCAACATACGATAAGAGCTGGAGTAAGTCAAGATTGGTATGTGTATGGCCAATTCCTCCGCCTTCAGCATATTCGGCATTTATCTTATTCAGGATATAGGCAAAGATGGCACCTATGTTCGTTGTTGCCCATTTTTCCGAAAAAGGTTGTTGGACCGGGAACAGTACCCCCTCGGACAACGACTGCGAAGGAAATTCAACTAACCGAGGGGGTATGGTAAAAGAGCCCAAATCAGGTATATGTATATCCAGATTGTTCGGAAGATTGTCACTGCGCTTAAGATTGAGTAATGGACGTGCATCGGCATATTGATAAGTGAATGTATAAGATGACGGAAGTTCCTTATCTGTATAAGCCGTACTGTCTTCTGTTACAACTATGCGGCGCAAGTAGTTCTCATTATATATGTACTTTTGCTTAGATGGCAAAAAATCAATCAGCCATTGGCGTTCACGTTTATCAAGATATCCCGTATTTTTCTGAAACTTACGTTTGGTATCCACCATATATTCTTCGGATATCTCATCTATTTCAGCGATATTATGGGTATGTTCCGCTGAAAAATCCAACTGGCCGTATGCCCGGAAGGTATCCATCCCACCCAAAGAGTTTTCAAAAAGAATCCACTGCTCCTGCTCTGACAGTATATTGCCGGCAACATAACGTTGTATATAAGTCAGACGATTCCCTTGACCGTCTTCTGCCCATATATCGTAAAACGACGGGAGTTTAGAGCTAAACAACGATGCTATGACGGAATATTGCACAGGAATGGTATAGACCCGCTTTTCACCTAAAGTAGCCAGTTGTTTGACCTGTTCGGTCACTTTCTCATTATCATCGGTAAAATAGGCTTTTACCTTGACATAAGATGCGTTTACAGCGTAATATGTCAGATATTCCGGGGAATAATAAGTAACCTTCTTAATCTGTGGTTGCCAGGTCAGAAAATTAGCTTTCAGAAACAATTCTGCGGAAGTGGACAACCGGTCCACTCCACATCGTATGGCACGAAATGTTATGCTCTGGTCATTTATAGCAGCGGTAAAATCGGCGGCCAGATCAGGTTGTTCGTATGATGTTGTAAGATCCTTCAGCAAAAAGGATAGCTGGGATTCTACGATATCCTTAACGTCAATCTCTACCGTCTGATTTGCACCGGGTGTGTAAACGGCTGACAACAGTTGCTTGTTCCCTTTTGACAGTACGAAAGAGAAAGGCTCCGCAGACTGAATCCGAAACTTATTGATATTGCCGGATAGAGATAAAGAATCAGGTTGGTTCAGAATATTCATGTCTATTATTTTTGTAACAAAAATAGTTTATTCGCAAAGAGATAGAAAGGACACTCAGGTATTCGTCTTAGGAACCGCTTCCAGCCAAAATGTGTATAAGGCCCAATTTTGTGCTATAAACTTGCCGGCAGTGTAACACACATACATGCGTTTTCCAACCAAATCGGCTGTAGGGGGAGGCGGGAAAAAAGGGGTAATCTCCGCATCCTTAAAAGGAGATGATTCATATTCCTTTTCCGAAATGATTTCATAAGATGTTTTTGCATCCCATCTATAACCTGTCTCCACAGATGGGAAAAGTTCATCAATCGTTTGGGGTAATACTACAGGCTCATATAATTGGGTCGTATATAGTTCGGATTCTACAGGTTCGTTTTCTTTTCCTAAATTATATTTCAGTTTATTCGGCAGCAGCTCAGCACCGTTTATTATCAGCTTGCCAAAAGAAGGCAGGTTCATTTTCTGACTTTGCGAAAGAAGCAATTTGGCAGAAACTTTGTGCATGGAATTTCGCAAGAGCAGATCATACTGACGGTAAAATTTTTCAAAGATACCGTAAGGACCATTATATACAAGCGCATAATCACCGAATTTAAAGTCAATGGTATCCCGTCCAATGACTTTATAAATGTAATTGGTAACACTTCCCTCTGTAAACAGCCAACTTGTTTCCTTATGTGCAAAAGCCAGCATCAGGTACATATCTTCAGAAGATGACTCCTTGTCGGAAGACAATTCAGTTTCGCTGTCCGCTTCAATATTGGCAGCCTTCAGAGATGAATTGAGAAACTGTACTTGACCTATATAGAGATTGGCGGAAGGGATGGCTTCCGGTATTTTAATAGTTTCCGTTTCAAGAGATCCGCCTTCGTAATAACGCTGGCTACAATCTCCTACAATTTCATTGACGGATGTTATTCGCATTGTCAGTGAACTTTCGATTTGGTATCCTTCACGTTCAAACAGACCTTTTTTCTCATTAAATACGGCTGTAGGATACTTGGAATGAATTAGTGCTAAAGAGTCAAATGTTTCCGTAGTTCCTCCGACAGACTCTTCGGCTTCCAATGTGATTTGCCGATATGTTTCCGGATATTCTATTTTCAATTTTCCGACCAAAGAATGAGACAGGTCGGTTCTTGCTGTCCGGGAAATGACATCATTGAACATGATTATGTCAACTGTATGGTTGACTTCATCGGTAACGAATTCGCAACAAAACTTACGGCGGAACAAATCAAGTATTTTGCTACAAGTAACTTTCGGCAATAATTGGTCTATACGGATAGTACCCGTAACGATGGAATCGGCTACATTGTTGATAAAAACCATATCGGGAAATGGAGCAGTCCGGAAAAAGAAGTTATCTTTCAGCGTGTATCCGAAATGCAAAAACAATCTTTTCAAAACAAAGTTCGCTTTTAAAAACGGTGTCAAGTAAAATCCTCGCGTAACGGATATCGTTTGTCCGTCAATGACCTCTGTGGTATCTTTCTCGTTAAAAAAAGAGCCTTTCCGATTGCTATGCCCATTCAGGAATCGTTGTTGCCCATTGTCATCATCATCCAGTTTTACCATAAAGACAGAAAACATTTCATTTCCGCCGGAAGAATTAAGAGATTTAATCCATTCTATAGCCTGATCAAGAGTGTTAACTCCGTCTACAGTTTCACCGGCAAATACATCGGTAATGTAGGTATTTTCCAACTTGCTGTAAAAACTTCCTTCATTAATGTAGAATGAGGTTTCAATACTTTCAGATGGGGATATTCCGAGTATTGCCTGGCGGCAGGGAGTAAAAAACTCCCCGTCCTGAATGGAAGCATCAACCATTTGCACTTTTTCCCTCCGTTGAATGACATTTGGAAAGCCAAGGATATTTCGATTATAAGCACTGTCAGGGAGGCTGACCGGTAGAGATTGCTCACCGTATTCATTAAAAAACGGATTGGTTCTTTCCATGGCCAGTTGAGTTTCCGGGTTCAACTGGTAAGGTTTCCCTAATTTTGTATTAACTATTTTCATGATTTACTTCCTATTTTTCGTGAACGTTCTTGTAATTTCCGGGCCCGGTCAAAGTCATCAACATCGCCGAGGCCATCGGCGACGAGCTCGGCAAGCAGCGGCCGGGCAGCATCATCTACATGGAATGCGCGCTGCGTTTCCTGATCGCCTGGGGCGAACGCCACCTGTACACCGCCGGAGGCTCGGAAAGCTGCCTGTACGGCAGACTCGCCCTGACCTTTCAGAGCATGTGCATCCTTGCCAACCGCCACATTCCTCTGGCTTTCAGGCTCTCGTCCATCGCCTACGAGCTGGCGGGATACGGGGGCAACGAACGCTTCCGCCCCCTCATCGGCATCCTCAAAAGCTATATGCGGCTGCTCTGCTTGGAGCTTCCCGAAGAGCCCTGGAACATCAGCGAAATCGAGACCGAATTCCTGCGCCTGAAGGACGCCTGCGAACAGGAGATGAAAAACCACATCGCCTGCTTCGCGGGCCTGCTCTATGCCATCAGCGGCAACTATCCGGATTCGCTGCGCAGCCATGTCCATCAGGGGGAACCCGGCAACTGGCTCAACCGGATCGCGCTGTTCCATGCCATGAGCATCAGCCAGTCGGCCATGTACCTCGGACGTTACACTCTC
>OGXU01001036.1_pt1 | contig 14752 bp, 7 predicted proteins | sample 1576381 | NCBI WGS metagenome assembly OGXU01 (sample SAMEA3541544, study PRJEB24748) | human gut metagenome | biome: human gut; feature: human-associated habitat; material: faeces | place: China | collected 2012 | reverse complement strand
GACATGGAAGCGCTGGGGCCAAGTGATTCCCCGGTGGTAAGGGTCTTCTTGACAGATTTGCAGTTTCCCGTCTTTTTGGGCAAAACGTATAGTGGGCATTCCTTTTTGATTTACCCATACATCACTGAAAGCAGCCAAATCTTCTGCCGTTTTGTTATCCAAAATGCGTATCAGATCATTCCATGTGGCATTACTGTAGGCGTATGTGTTGAGATATTCCCGGATTCCTTCTCTGAACTTGTCTTCTCCCATCAGTTCTACGAGTTTTATCATCATCACGGGAGCTTTATTATAGATGATTTGTCCATAAATCAGTCCGGCATTTCTTAAATTGTCCAACGGCTGGCGGATGGAGGTCGTACCGGGAGTACGATCTTCCGAAAGTGAAGAAGCAGTGAATGTTTTAATCCGGTTCAATTGATGATTAATGTCCGGGTATAAAGGTTCGCTGATGCAGGCGGCGAAGTAGTTGGCAAAAACTTCTTTTGTCCATACATCATCAAACCAGTTCATTGTAACTAAGTCGCCAAACCACATATGAGCTGTTTCGTGTGCAATAAGTTCGGTACGTCTCAACTCTTCATCAGGGGTAGGATGCTCACTCAGAAACATCTGATTGTCGTTATATAAAGTAGCGCCGGTATGCTCCATGCCTCCGTATTGAAAACCGGGTAGAATGATGAAATCATATTTGGCAAACGGGTAGGAGACCCCGGTATAATCTTCCAGCCAATGGAGGGAAGCCATAACTTGCTTGAAAATAGTATCTAATTGTGCTAATTTCTTCGGGTTTGTTTCCCGATAGTAAGCCGAAATCTTTCTGCTTCCTTCCTTATATTCTTGTTTTTCCAGCTTTCCGGCAACAAATGAGAACAGATAAGTGCTTAATGGCTCGGTCGGAGCAAAATAAATGCTTTTTCTTCCTTCACGTTCTTCTTCCTTATTAATATAGGTGTTGGAGACGGCAACCCATTCAGACGGGATGTCCAATTGCAGTGTGAAAGAGGCTTTGAGGTTAGGCTGCTCAAAACACGGAAAAACAGTTCGCGCCCTGTCGGGTACTAACAAGGTATACAGGAACTCGTCGTTTCTGTTCAGAGACTGATTGCCGGCAGTAAAGCGGATATATATGTCGTTCTCTCCTTTCTGTGTTGTATTCTTCGGCAGAATAATATGTTCGTTACGGAATTCATAAGATGTCGGCAGTCCGTTTGCGGATACTTCTTTTATCTTATCCGCTTCTTCTCTGAAATCGAGGATAACCTCTTGTGCTTTGTTCAGCCGGAACCGAACGTGTATCTCTCCCTCTACCGGCATTGATTTTTGTTTTGGAATAGATAAACGAAGGTCGTATTTCAATTCATTGATTTCTTGTTTTCTGAGTTCTGCCAATTCCTGCGAAATTCCTGAGTCATAAATACGAGGATTTTGGGAAGCCGGCTGGCAGGCATTGAGCAGACAACACATTATAATAATAATTCCGTAGTGTATTTTCATCGTTTATAATTTATCTTGGTTATCGGCTGCTATTTTACGGATTCCCCGTTGAGATGCAATGAAAGCACCTCCCAATACTCTCCGTCCATCGTAAAATACGGCAGACTGTCCCGGAGCAATGGCAGAAGCCTCGGAATAGAAACGCACCAGCAAGTGTTTTTCGTCAAGAACAGCTACACGGCAAGGGATGGGCTTGCTTCGATAACGGATGCGGACAGCTAAATCTTTGCATTGCATCAGTTCCTGCATATCGGTTATCTGATAGTCTTCCACCAACATATATTCGGTTTTCAGCTCTTCTGCATCTCCCAGCATGACGGTGTTTTTCTCTGCATTGATTCTTAATACATAAGCCGGACGACCTAAGGCTATTTCCAGTCCTTTTCGTTGTCCGATAGTATAATAAGGAAAGCCTTTGTGTTGCCCTATTTTTAACCCTTTATTATCGACAAACCATCCGGGTCCTATTTTTGTATCGATATCCGGGCATTGAGAACGAAGAAAATCACGATAGTCTCCTTCGATAAAACAGATTTCCATACTTTCGCCTCCCTGTGCTTTTGTTTCAAAACCTTTTTGACGAAGATATTCCCGTACTTCTTGCTTGGTATATGTTCCGAGTGGAAAGATGAAACGGCGCAGAATTTCCTGTGGAAGTTTCCACAGGAAATAAGACTGGTCTTTGGTCATATCATCTCCTGCTATTATATATAGGTGTCCGTTATGTTCTTCCAGACGGCAATAATGACCTGTAGATATGTGGGCACAATTAGTCTGGTCTGCCCATTCGCACAGAATACGTTCTTTGAAAAGCGGGTTACACATTACACAAGGATTAGGAGTGCGTCCTTTCATATATTCGTCAATGAAATGCTTGACAATAACTTCTTTAAATTCTTCACGTACATCGGCTACATGATGTTCTATACCTAATTTTCCTGCCAATGCCCGGGCTTCGAGCACATCATCGGGTTCTGTCTGTCCGGGAGTGGAGAATTTTGAAGGTACATCCCATGTACGCATTGTTACTCCTACCACTTCATATCCTTGTTCTTGCAGCATGATGCAGGTGGCGGAACTGTCAATCCCACCACTCATGCCTACCAATACTCTTTGTTCTCTACTTTTCATCGTTTGTTGTTTAAAGAAACAGTTCCGGTTCTCTTCGGGCTGCACATTTCTCGTGCAACATTGGAGTATAAGGGGTATCAAATATGCGTGCTCCGTTAGGACACTCTTTTACACAGGCGCAACATTTGATGCATTTCGCTATTTCAGTTTCTATCTTTCCTTCTTGATTAAGGTAAATGGCGTGTGTGGGGCAAATTTCAATGCACTCGCCACAGGCAAAACATTCTTCTGTACATAGAGGAGCGGCCGGGGTAGACGGCGCTACATAGCGATAAGGAACGTTACCTTTGATAAAGAAATCGGCAGGAGCCTCACTGTTCTTGAGCTTTTTGAGGCAGTCTTTACCAAACTGCTCTGCTATTTGCAGGTCGTTAGCGTCCGGTCGTCCTTCGGCAACAGGCATTCCGGGGCGGCTGTAACTATGTTCCCCGATGAAAGCTCCGGCGGCAAGTGGTGTAAAACCTAAGCAGGTTGTCTCATCTCTTAGTTCCACCAATGCATCTTCATAATCCCGGTTGCCATAAACGGCAACCAAAACAACCGGAGCATTTTCTCCTTTTAATCGTCGGATTCGCTGTAGGGCAATAGGTGCCACTCGGCCGGCATAAACTGGCACTGCGATAATAGTCAGTGCATTCTTAATTTCAATAGGTGTGATACTCTCATCAAGTGTCAGGTCTGTTTCTATTCTGCGTTCCATTCCTATACCATCTCCGATGGCACGAGCTATTTTCGCCGAAGTATGCGTAGGCGAAAAGAATACGATATGCGTTGTATCTACCATAGCAATTATTAGTTGATTGGGAAACAAAGATAATGAATTTTGTTCAAAAGCATGAATAATCCTTTTCAAGATATACTGTTGCTATGCATTATGTATAAAGGATTCTTTTATTGTAAGTCAAAATTAGAGAATAACTTACTAGTTGTAAACAAAATCGGTATTTTGTTAAATGATGTTGTTCTGTGAACAAAAAAATAGGTAAATGGCTGCTTTCGCAACTTTTAGTCGGTAATTTGAATGATTATTATGTTAGAAGACATATATCTTCTTTTTTCTGAAATTTTAAAAGAATGTTTTTTTGTTCTTTTTGGGTACAATAAAGTCATCTCCAAGTTTGAACTTCCTATGTTACATGGGGGTTACGTGCATCAACTTTTATATATATAATAATGTGTATAGCCTTTCTTCCGGTTTATTTAATGTGTGACAGTATGCATTTTCTACGCTTTTACAGGTAAAAAATATGTGAAGATTCCTATTTCTTAAAAAAATCCTGTGTTTTATAAATATTTTTAGTGGAAAGTGTTGCAGAATAGAGTAAAATGGGTACTTTTGTCCGATGAAATTATGGCTATTATAGAAACTGACTAAAAAATGATGGATGCCCTTTTTCGATTACCGAACAATGATCTTTCTGCCGCTTTACAGAAAGATAAGCTGTTTAAGGAAGTGGAACAGCAGTGGAATACTGTGTCGTCTGAGGAAGGAAAGCCGGGAGTGGCTTGCACGTTCAGCCTGTGGAGTTTTATTCCCGATGAACGCCATTCCGCCACGGGACTGTGGTGGTACGAAGCATTGAGGGATCTTCATTTGCGTATTCAGTCGATACAGCGTCCGGAACTTTGTGTACGGGGAATGACATTCGGGTTTAACACCGAGCTGGGCAGAAAATTCGGTTTCCGGACAGATATTATCCGGGGCGAGGACGGGTCACTGGCTTTGGCAATGAAGCCTTATGGAAAATTGGTCTTTATCCATTCCGGAAAAGCCAGGGTCATGACAGGATATGGCACTCTAAATAACGACGGTTCGCTCTTTAATAGTTTCAAAACGAGACTAGTCAAAGCGTTCAAAGGAGCAGGCAGTATGTTTACCAGGAAAAATGAATATAAAGACGAAGATAATAATCTGATAAAAAACAAATAAAACAAATGCTATTATGATAACGCGTACTCCTTACGATAGAGATAACCTGAAAATAGGCAAGAAAGACAAGGTGTTGGAAGTGGGGCCGGGACACAGCCCTACGTTTCGTTCAAACGTGCTTGTGGACTTATTTGTAGACTCTAACTACCATAGATGCGGGAATCTGAAGATTTATCCACATCAGCAGTTTATTAATGCGAATGGAGAAGCTCTCCCCTTTAAAGATAAAGAATTTGATTATGTTATTTGTAACCAGGTACTTGAGCACGCGGAAAATCCTGCCGAGTTTATCCGCGAACAATGCAGAGTTGCCAAAAGGGGGTATATGGAAACGCCCAGTCTGCTGGGAGAATTTCTTTTCCCCAAGAAATCACATAAATGGATTATTCTCCACCTGGACAACAAACTGATTCTTTTTGAGAAGTCGAGAATGCCGGGAAACTATGAAAATAATTATGGTGAATTATTTCTCAATTATCTTCCTTATCAATCGCTGACCTATAAATTGTTATGGCTCACCGAAGGAGACTTGATGCTGAACCGGTGTGAATGGAAAGATGATATAGAATTTATTATTAACCCGACCAATGAGAAGTATACTGCTTTCTTCACCCAACCGTGGAGCCGACAAATGGTAGAACAGATGTATCCACGCAGAAGTGCAATAAAAGAGATACAAAAGATATGGAATGCTTTCTTTTATATCATAAAAAACAAGGTTAAATATAAGATTCATGGACATATTCCAATCAGTTTGGAAGAATATATGAGGCTTAAAGAAGAAAATAAGTAATATACTGTCTCTATGGCTCTTCTTCTAATTTTAAGTGGTAAAGTGAATTAGTAAAACCCCGGAAAAGAAGGAGGAACTGAAAAAACGAATCAAATAAACGGTTGGCAAAAGGCGAATATAAACGATACGAAAAACAAATAATAATATAGTTATGAACGGAAGTCTTACTCTTTGTCTCGAAGTTATTTTCTGGTTTGCCCTGTTCGTCGTGTTCTACACGTATCTGGGCTACGGAATCGTGCTCTATATTCTCGTCAAACTGAAAGAGCTTTTCGTGAAACCGGTGAAATACTCATTACCTGCATCGAACGATGAATTGCCGGAAGTGACACTGTTCATCACTGCTTTCAACGAGGAAGATGTAGTGGACGAGAAAATGGAGAATAGCCTGGAACTGGATTATCCGGCGGATAAGTTGCGCATTGTTTGGGTGACGGACGGCAGTGATGACGGAACGAACGAGCGTTTGCAAACTCGCTGGGCAGGAAAGGCAACGGTGCACTTCCAACCGCTACGGCAAGGCAAGACGGCTGCCATGACACGCGGCATGACACTGGTTGACACCCCGTTGGTGGTCTTTACGGATGCGAACACAATGGTGAACCGGGAGGCAATCCGGGAGATTGTGCTTGCTTTCCGGAATCCGAAAGTGGGCTGCGTGGCAGGTGAAAAACGGATTGCCGTGCAAGCGAAGGACGGGGCGGCAGCCGGTGGCGAAGGTATTTACTGGAAATATGAATCAACGTTGAAGGCGCTTGATGCACGGTTGTATTCGGCGGTGGGAGCTGCGGGAGAGCTGTTTGCCGTGCGGCGGGAATTGTTTGAGACAATGGAGCCGGACACGTTGCTTGATGATTTCATCCTTTCACTGCGTATCACGATGAAGGGGTATATCATTGCTTATTGTACGAATGCTTACGCCATTGAAAACGGTTCGGCCGATATGCGCGAGGAGGAAAAACGGAAGGTGCGTATCGCTGCCGGAGGATTGCAGTCAATCCGCAGGCTTCGCCCATTGCTGAACCCTTTCCGCTACGGGGTACTTAGTTTTCAGTACACGTCGCACCGGGTGTTGAGGTGGTCTGTCACGCCTTTTCTATTGTTCGCACTTCTCCCGCTGAATGTTGCGATTTTGCTGACGGGCGGCTCGCCTGTGTTCTACGGCATCCTGCTCGTGTTACAGGTGTTTTTCTACGGACTGGGATACTGGGGATATTATCTGTCTACCAGACAGATAAAGAATAAATTGCTGTTTATCCCCTATTACTTCCTCTTTATGAATATAAATGTCTTGAGAGGAATCCGCTATCTGAAGAAGAAAAGAGGGAGCGGGACTTGGGAAAAAGCGAAGCGGGCAGAAAAATAAAAACAAATAATCAAATCTTTTGTTATCTTTGTAAGATGCAATAGTCTTAATCATCTAATCGAACGGACATGAACAGAACATTACATGATACAAATAACGCGCAAAGGATATTGAAACTGACAGCCGATACAATGTTGTTGGTCGACAAGAATGGTGTTTGCATAGACATTGATCCTCATTGTGACCTATGGTTCTTACAGGATGAGATACTTCTAGGAAAAAACATATTTGAACTCCTGCCCGAATATACGCGGGAAAGGGTTGTTCCTGTCTTCCAATCGGTACTTGAAGGGAAAAAGAGCGTCAGTAAAAACTTCAAACTGGTACTAAAGGAAGATGTTTATTATTTTAAATGTATCATGCATCCTTATGATGACATGGTGCTCTGCCAGTATCGCGACATCACCCAAAGAAGCAACGTGAAACGCCAACTGGAACAAGCGAACCGAACGCTGCGGGAGATACAGAAAGTGGCGCAAATCGGTCAGTGGGTGTACAATACGAATGAAAACGTTTTTCATTATCTGGGACATACCGGTGTGTTGTGCGAAGAAACGGTACGAAGCATTTCTTTCGAGAAATACAGGGAGTATATCGTTGAAGAAGACCGGCAGACGTTTATCAACTGGAAACTTAGAAATCTGGAGAGGTTCAATACGGACAGTATCAGCTACCGCGTACAGGTGAACGGAGAGATATATTATATGCGTATCCAGGCTTATCTGCGTGAGGAACTCCCGGACGGCAGCCTTACGATCGAGGGATATATCCAGAATATCACCGATATCCAGCGCCGCAGAAACGATATCAATACGCTGACGCACGCTATCAACAACGCCAAGGAGAGTATCTTTGCCGCCAGAGAGGACGGTACGATCATCTTTGCCAACCGGCGTTTTCTCCACAATCACGGGATTTGCGAGAATGTGGATATCTGTAAACTGAAAATTTATGATATTGCCGCAGATATGCCTACGCAGAAAGCGTGGAACGAACGTTGTAAGGACATCATGCACGGCGGAAGCAGCAATTTTATCGCTCATCATCCTTCGAAAATCAACAGGGATATTCTGGCATACGAAGGCACAATGTATAATGTGACCAATGATTCCGGAGAAGAAAGTTACTGGTCGTTTGCACATGATATTTCCGAACGAATCCGGTATGAGGCGCAAATCAAGCGACTCAACTTGATTATGGATACTACTATCAATAATCTGCCTGCGGGAATTGTGGTGAAGGAGATCAATAATGATTTCCGGTATCTCTACCGTAACCGTGAGTCGTACAACCGTGATCTCTGCGTCGGTGAGTCGATCGGAAAGAATGACTTTGACTATTATCCGCCCATAGTGGCCGATAAAAAGAGACAGGAGGATATACAAGTGGCAACCACCGGAAAGGGATTGCATTGGACGACCGAGGGGAGGGATAAAAACGGTAACCGGATTATCCTCGACAAACGGAAAATCCGGGTGGACGGGGATGAATTGTCCTCTCCTATCATCGTCAGCATCGAATGGGATATCACGGAACTGGAGATGATCAAACGTGAACTTCAATCGTCAAAAGAGAAAGCGGAAATGTCCGACAAGCTAAAATCGGCTTTCCTCGCCAACATGAGTCACGAGATTCGTACTCCTTTGAACGCCATTGTCGGCTTCTCGCAACTTATCGCCGAAAGTAATGATGAGGAGGAAAGGAAGACGTATTATGGTATCGTTGAGTCCAATAATGGTCGCCTGCTGGATCTTATCAACGAGATTCTTGATCTTTCGAAAATTGAATCGGGAATTATCGAATTTACCATAGGACCTACAAGCCTGCACAACTTATGCAGGGAAGTACACGACGCTCATATTTTCCGTATGCCGGTAGGCGTGAGCCTCGTTCACGAGCCTTCGGACGAAAGTCTGATGATTGAAACGGACAAGAATCGGGTGTTCCAGGTGATTTCTAATTTGATTGGCAATGCCGCCAAATTCACGAAAGAAGGGAGCATTAGTTATGGATACAAACGGGTCGGCGACCAAATCGTTTTTCATGTGACCGACACGGGCACAGGAATCGAACCGGAAAAGGTGGGACGTGTGTTCGAACGTTTTGCCAAGCTGAATAATCATGCGCAGGGCACGGGATTGGGATTGTCTATCTGTAAGTCGATCGTTGAACGACTGGGTGGAAAGATTACTGTCAACTCTGAATTTGGAGTAGGAACGACGTTTAATTTTACGTTGCCTTATAATATTATAAAGAAGGTTGCGGACACAACAGAAGGCATGCAATCTTCACTGTCTTCGCAGTCCTCACAACTTTCGCAGTCTTCTCAACCTTCTGACCTGACTGAACAACCCTCCAATGAAACACCACAGGAACAAATTCCTGAGAAACAAGCCTGCATCTTGATTGCCGAAGACACGGACAGTAACTATGATTTGCTGAATGCTATCCTTGGCAAGAATTATCGGTTGGTTCATGCACACGACGGTATGGAAGCCGTCATAATGTATGATGAAGTGAAACCTGACCTCATCTTAATGGATATCAAAATGCCGAATCTGGACGGACTGGAAGCTACGAAAATCATTCGCGAACTGTCTGCCACCGTTCCTATTGTTGTTCAAAGTGCATACGCTTATCCGCAAGACCAGAAAGCTGCCAAAGAAGCGGGATGTAGTGATTTCATATCCAAGCCGATCGTGCAGTCGGAATTGAAAAAAATGCTCAATAAATGGCTGTCTCCAGAATTAAATAATAAAATACAAGAGTGATATAAACATAACCAAGGAAAGATGAAAGCCTTTTATAGACTATTTTACTACATCTCTATTCTTTTATCGTGTATCCTGGCGGGTGTCACAATAGCAGGAGCATTTAGCGGTACTGCTTCACCGGACAGTTTCAAGTTTATGCCTTTTATCGGTTTGGGACTACCGATACTTTTGTTGGTCAATCTGGCGTCTGCTGTTTATTGGACGATTCGTTGGCGATGCTGGGTTTTCATTCCGCTAATTGCCATATTCAGTAATTGGGGTTACATCAACTGTGTTCTCCAATTCCCGCTTCTCGATCCGGCTTCCAAACCGACAGTCAAAGTTAACGCATATACTCCCGGAGTGTTGACCGTAGCCACTTACAACGTTGACGGGTTCAACCGCGAACACACCGGGTATTCATGTAAGGAGATCGCTGCACAGATGAGAAATCTGAAAGCGGACATTCTCTGTTTTCAAGAGTTCGGTATTGATGATGAGTTTGGCGTCGACAGTCTATGTACTGCGTTGTCTGACTGGCCTTATCATTATATTCCTTCTTCTCCCGAAGGACAACATCTTTTACAACTTGCTGTTTTCAGCCGTTATTCTATCAAAAAGGAGCATCTGATTATTTATCCCAACTCCGGTAATTGTAGTCTCTGGTGTGATATTGAAGTCAACGGTCGTATGATCCGTCTGTTTAATAATCACCTGCAAACTACGGAAGTGAGCCGCAATAAGCGCAAACTGGAAAAAGAACTTCGCCAAGACAACTCTCAAAGAGCCAAACGTGCCGCCCTTACGCTCGCCGACGGCCTGCATGAGAACTTCCGGAAACGTGCAGTACAAGCTAATCTTATCAATCAACTGGTGTCTGCCTCCCCCTATCCTACTCTTGTCTGCGGTGACTTCAACTCACTCCCTTCTTCTTACGTTTACCACACCGTGAAAGGTGATAAATTGCAAGACGGCTTTCAGACCGGCGGACACGGATATATGTATACTTTCAAATATTTTAAGCACCTGTTGAGAATTGACTATATTCTTCACTCGCCCGAACTGAAAGGTTTGGATTATTTCTCACCGGACTGGGAATATAGTGATCATAATCCGGTGGTAATGAGGATGAAGCTATAAAAGGTGTTCTTTGTAATGGGACTCAACTGGATATTCAGCAATAAAAACAAAAAAGCAACTAAATCGTTATGAATTAGTTGCTTTTAATTTTCAGTTATACTATATTGTCTTAATTGAAAATATAACGTACACTAAACTGTACTGAATAAGTAGATTTAAAACTTTGGAAATCACGATAAGTGCTTGTCAATGTCTCACCTGCATTCTTATTCATAGTAAATTCTCCGTTTTTATATTGCAACAAGCTCGAATTGATTACCTGCTTATAAAGTCCCCAACTGTTGTTCAATAAGTTAGGAAGGTTTTTAATATCAACTCCTACTTGCAGCAAGTTACGCTTTCCACCAACATTCAAATAGAAATCTTGATTCAATTTAAAATCAACTTGATGATGCCATGGCATAACAGCTCCACCTCTCTCGGCATACTTACCTTTGCGATTCTTCAGGTATTTATCTTGGTTAATATAATTCCAGAAATCATCTCTTTGCTCCTTAGCCGGATAAGAAGCAGCATCACTAAACTTCCAGCTATCCAATTCTTCACGTGTTGCAGGAATATACAATAAACTATTAGCGCCTGCATCACCAACAACATTACTAGAGAAAGTATACGAGTAGCGGCTATATCCCCATGACCCGGAATATCCCATCTGCATTCCTTCATACAACAAAGAAACGCTAGTAGCAAAATGCTTTCCATATTCCTTTTTATAACCGATTGTAGCCAAGATACGATCAGGAGCTACATAGGTACCATAACCCAATTCATGTTCATTGATACCATTTACCGAATAAGTATTAGTCTTATAGGCAGAAGTTACCTGGTCACCAATACCATCACTATATGAACGAGATTTTGAATGTGTATAAGCAAATGATAAATCTAAACCAAAATCAAAGCTCTTACGCAATTGCGCTGAAATAGAATAGTAATAAGCACCCTTTTTCCAGTTCTCTAAAAGATAAACATTCCGACCGCTGTTATATATCTTATAAGTATCACGAACATCATTGGGAGAAAGAGTCAATTTTGCCTCTTGCAATTCATAACCGCGGTTAGTTATCACAACCGGATTATAATCACGGCTATAAATTCCTTCCAAAGTAAAGTTAACATCTCCCGGCAATCTCATATCAAGAGCTAATGAGGTCTTCCAAGTAGAAGGCATCTTCAAATCTTTATCAATAATTGTCGGATCTTTAGGAAGCTCTACTTTTGAATGCGTCTGACCACCATACAAGTCCTTCAAAATCTCATCACGATTTGCATGGAAATGAGGTTTATATTGGGCAGTAGCAGCATCCGTATAATAATAGGTAGTTTGTCCCACGCCTGAATTTCCGACAGCAGAAATCAACCAAACGAAAGGCATACGTCCAACAAACAAACCTGTACCACCACGAAGTACATACTTACGATCTCCTGTTATATCCCAATTAAAACCAACACGTGGAGATACTGATACTTTCGCACCCGGAAGTTGGTCTGTTGAATAATGCTGACCTCCAAAATCTAATTTGGCAAATTCTTCATTATAATTATTCTTTAAAGAAGGGTAAGTCGGTAGTTCAAAACGAAGTCCACCTGTTACTTTAAAGTTTTCTGAAACAGAAACCTCATCTTGCAAATATAAAGAATATTGTTGGAATTTCAATTCTGCAAGGAATTGAGACATATCAGGTGAATTTGAATGGGTTATAGCAAAGGCCTTCGGAGTCTCATCATTTACAAAATCACTCCAACTTGAATAAACATAGTAACCAGCACCTCCCAGCATATAACCATTAATAGCCTTTGTATGCTCATATTGGAAACCGGCCATGAACTTATTAATACCTACGTTCCAGTTAAACTCATCTGTAATGGTGAATACTTTTGTCTGACGCAGATTACCCGCAGTAAAAAGGTCTGCACCAAAATTGGCATATACAGCACCATCCTGCAAAATATCAACTGTTGGGAAAAGAGGACCATCAAACGAACGAGGCTCATCTTGATAAGAATATGCAAAACGTAGCATATTATTCATTGCTCCTTGAGCCATACGAGAGTTCCATTCACCTGCAACAGAAGTAAAATCACGCACTTGATAATAGTTGGAATTCGAAAAGCTAAGCGCATATTTAGAAGTACGTCCCTGTCCAGGAGCAATGGTACCAACAGGTTTACCATCTATGACTTCAGTGGATGTTCCTCCCGGATAAAGAGCTGATGTAGATAATGGACTGACTGAACTGGTAGGGAAGTTAGAATCTTTGGTATGTGTCTTGGTAAAACGGAAACTAACTTTATTGTTTTGATTAGCATTCCAGTCAACACGTGCCATAACACGATAAGCAGGGGTATCCGTTGAATAGTCATTATACTTTCCCGGATCAAAATTATATTTGTTTAGTAAGAAACCACGCATATCATCCATGTCACTTTGGAGAGGGCGATGTATATTACCACCACTATAGCTTTCTCCAAGTGCAGTACGAGGACGATAGTTTGATCCCGCTGTTACATTATCTTCATATTCTCCATTTACAAAGAAGAATAATTTATCTTTTATAATCGGACCACCGAAGCTTGCACCATAAGTATAATATTGAGCTTTGGAACGTAAAAGTTCATAATCATCAACTTTACTTCCTTTTAGATTCTCATTATTAAAATACATATAAGCAGTTCCACGAAATTGGTTATCTCCCGAACGAGTTACTGCATTAATTGCACCTCCTGTAAAACCGCTCTGACGAACATCAAACGGGGTTACAGCTACTGTAACCTGTTCCAAAGCATCCAAAGAAATTGGAGAGCCGTTAGCCGGAAGATTACCTCCCAACCCGAATGTATTGTTGAAAGCAGCACCGTCAACTGTCACAAATGATTGGCGATAATTGCCACCACCGACTGCAAAACCATTACCAACATCAGCACCTTGTGGAGAAAGACGCATAATATCGCTAATACTACGGGAAATAGTTGGGGTGTTACTAATCATATCACGATTAGCATTCATAATAGCACCTGCCCTATCAGACTTCATGTTACTTTCTTTAGAAGCAGTCACCACCACTTCGTCCAACAGTTCAGAACTCTCTTTTAAAGAAACATTTAAAACATAATTCTCTCCTAATAAAAGATTGATTCCTTTGTAAATAGCTGTCTGATAACCGACATAAGAAATTTCTACCTTGTATGGTCCACCAGTACGCATACCTTGCAAATTGAATTGACCACTAACATTAGTCACAGTTCCATACCGAGTTCCTGAAGGCTCGTGAATGGCAACAATAGTTGCTCCGATAATCGGTTCATCTTGTGCTGTCACTTTACCACTCATAGTGGCTGTGGTAACCTGTGCACTCATTGTGACTGTCATTAGCAACATTACTAGCACCAAAAAAGACCGCGTTCTTTTTAACATAATGTAATTGATTAGTTTATACTAATTGTTTGCTTTTAAAAACTGTGCACAAATATAATTAATATTATTTAGACTTACGTTACAATTATACTACAAAATTTTAAGAGAGATAAACGTTTTATTGCGTTATAAAACAAGAAAGGCTCTACATAACTTGCAGAGCCTTTTATTTTGAAACAGAAAGCATTAGAAATGCTTCAATCTATTATTTTACACTAGTCGGTCATTAACTTTCTATAACGAACACGCTTCGGTTCTTCATTCCCTAAACGCTTCAATTTATTTTCTTCGTACTCCGAATAGGAACCTTCAAAGTAAAACACATTGGAGTCTCCTTCAAAAGCCAGAATGTGTGTACAAATACGATCGAGGAACCAACGGTCGTGTGAAATGACAACTGCACAACCTGCAAAGTCTTCCAGACCTTCTTCCAAAGCACGCAGTGTATTTACGTCGATATCATTGGTAGGCTCATCGAGCAACAACACGTTACCTTCTTCTTTCAAAGCCATTGCTAGGTGCAAACGATTTCTCTCACCACCGGAGAGCACACCACAAAGTTTTTCCTGATCGGCTCCGGAGAAATTGAAACGAGAAAGATAAGCACGTGCATTAATATCACGTCCGCCCATACGAAGCAAATCATTACCACCGGAAATTACCTGATAAACACTCTTGTTCGGGTCAATGTCTTTATGCTGCTGGTCGACATAGGCTACTTTTACAG
>OGXU01001034.1_pt1 | contig 14794 bp, 15 predicted proteins | sample 1576381 | NCBI WGS metagenome assembly OGXU01 (sample SAMEA3541544, study PRJEB24748) | human gut metagenome | biome: human gut; feature: human-associated habitat; material: faeces | place: China | collected 2012 | reverse complement strand
TTATATTCGCCTTTCACCTCCTCTTCTTGCCTTTTGCAAAGTGACAGCAACGCTTGCATATTGTTCGCATAACAGTCAATTACCGTGACGTATGCAGAATCAATTTCCAGCCTATGACTTTGTACATAGTTTACGACAGGAACGGTAAATTCGTTATTTGTTATAAGGTTTGCCAAAAGAGGAGAGGGGGCTTGTTCCATATATAGACAAATCTCTTTCGCCCATTTTCCGATATTCATCCACGAAGAGTCAAGTGCTTCAAATTCTATTTCATCATCCAGATCCAGCTGGCTTTTCATTTCGCCTACGATTCGGGTAATCTTCGTTATCTTTATAACAGTTTCTTGTCTTGTCATAAGCGCAGGATTTATTCAATGTCAGGAATCAACGATACAGCATTCTGCTTGTTTTTGTCAAGCACCTTTGCATAAATTTGTGTGGTCGCCAGTTCTTTATGCCCTAATAGTTTTGATACAGTATAGATGTCCGCTCCCAAGTCAAGCATAAGCACAGCGAAGGTATGTCTCCCGCAGTGGAAGGTCAGATTCTTATTGATATTGGCAGCCATGCTCCAACGCTGTAATTCCAATGAAGTCCAAGCTCCGTATGTAAATCCTGTAAATACGGGATCTTCCGGGTTGCCTCTTTCACCGAGGTATTTTTCTGCCTGTGAGGAAATGTCAAGATACTCTTGTCCGCCAGTCTTCTTTTGTTTGAAGACGATTCTCGTGTAATCTCCAAATTTTTGAACTTCGCTCCATGTGAGTTTCTGAATATCGCTTTTACGAAGTCCGGTCAGGCATGAAAAGAGGAAAGCTCTTTTTAGAATAGGATAGCGGCAAGGAGTAGCAGCCAACTGTTTTACCTCTTCCAAGGTCAGATAGTCACGCTTTACTTCTGCGGCTTTGAATCCCTCGATTCCACGCAAAGGATTTACAGGTATGATTCTTTCATCGTAAGCCTGGTTGATACAGGCGCGGAGCTTATTGAAATAAGAGACTTTTGAGTTTTGGGACAATCCTTGAAACACATCCCTTTCCCTACGTGGACCGGTACGCTTGTGAGTGTCTTTTTCCACATTGTTCAAAAAATCCTTGAAGCCGTTTATAAACTCCGGAGTAATATCTTTGAATGTGGTTTTCTCATCACAATAGATTTCGAGATAACGCAAGCAGCTTCTCCAGTTACCCCAGTTTCCTTCAGATTCCGGATTCTTGTGTCTTTCTTCAACCATCTTCCGATAGTATTCCAAAAAAGGAGTATCTTCTTTGAATTGGCGAGTGAAAGAATACTCTCCGTTCTGCATTTCAATGAGGCGTTTAGATTTTATAGCCTGAGCGGTTGCCAATGTCTGTCTGTTCTGCTCACGCTCCAGTGGAGTAGTGGCATCGATCAGATAAAGTTTCAAATACTCTTTCTGACGTTTACCATTTCTGTAGATGTCGAGATACAAGCTCACGTTACCGTTTGCCAACTTCTTTTCCCGTAATTTTACAGGTTCTTTCTGGATTGTTGTTTTCTTAGTCATAGCCTGTTCCTATTTTAATGAGAGATGTGATTCATTGTCTTCGGGGGACAGAATTTTGTCCCTCGTGTCCCTTATGGGGGACAATCTGGGGACAAAAATACAAAAAAAATATGAAAACAGGCAGAAAATACGGAGAGAAAGAGAAAATATAAATTCTCGTAAAATCATTGATTTTTCGCACTTTACGGATTTATATTTTCTCTTTTTATGCTTTTCTTTTCTTTGTATCACTTGCCGATGCAGAAGTTTTTAAATATATTTTCAAGCACTTCATCATTAGTTACATCTCCCACAATATCTGAAAGATGGAAGATACATTGTCTTAAATCCTCGCTTACCAAATCTCCTGGTAGATCCGATTGTAATCCTTCCTGTACTCTATGAATGGAGTTCAGGGCTTGGACTAATGCTTCGTAATGTCTTGCATTTGTGATAATAATATCATTAAGACTGATTTCCGGCAAAGTAGCTGCTTGCACTAATTTCTCTTCCAAAGTGGTTATGTTTTCTCGTTTCTTGGCGGAAATAAATAACTTCTCCGTTTCAATATTGGCAAACATAGTTGCTAGTTCTTCTTTTTGTATGGGCAGTAACAATTCTGATTTATTGAACAGAATAATCAGTTTCTTACTTTGGCAATGCGGAAGAATTTCGGTTTGTAACTCTTCGAGCCGCCCTTTGACATCTGTAGAGTCTATCATCCATAAAATGATATGGGATTGTTCCATTTTTTTAAAAGTGCGCTTTATCCCTAGACTTTCAATGGTATCGGATGTCTGACGGATGCCTGCGGTGTCAATGAACCGGAAGGTAATGCCTTGTAAATTTATTGTATCCTCTATCACATCGCGGGTGGTTCCATGGATATCGCTTACAATGGCTTTTTCTTCATTTAGCAATGCATTCAATAAAGTGGATTTTCCAACGTTCGTTTCTCCGATAATCGCTACCGGAATACCGTTTTTGATGGCATTTCCTACGCTGAAAGAGTGTGCTAATCGTGCAATGACTTGTTCGATATGGGCAGCGAGTTCGTTCAGTTCACTGCGGTTGGCGAACTCCAATTCTTCATGGTCGCTAAAGTCCAGTTCCAACTCCATTAACGAAGTGAAGTGTAGCAACCGATTACGTAGTTCGGCAAGTTCTTTACTGAATCCACCGCGCATTTGGCTCATTGCCAGACGATGACTTGCAGCAGAAGAAGAAGCGATTAAATCAGCTACGGCTTCGGCTTGGCTCAAGTCCATCTTTCCGTTCAGAAAAGCACGTTGGGTGTACTCACCAGGCAATGCGGATCGGCATCCGCTCTGGATGAGGAGTTGTATTACTTGTTGTAAAATATAGGATGAACCATGACACATGATTTCTGTGCTGTCTTCACCGGTATAAGAATGGGGGGCACGGAATAAAGAAACCAATACTTCGTCGATAACTTCTCCTTGTGGAGAAAGGATTTTTCCGAAAGTAAGAGTATAAGGCTTTCGCTCGGTTAATGGTTTTCCTTGTACAGGGATAAATAGGTGTGAAGTTATTTCAATAGCTCTAGGACCGGATACACGGATAATTCCGATGGCTCCTCCTTGAGCGGTGGCAATTGCACAGATAGTATCTTGGTTTATCATTTTCATCTTAATAGTACAATGTTTTAGCTATGACGGCAGCTACTTTTTCCAAGTAGTAGCGGTCTATTTCATTAAAAGAGTTTAATACGTCGCTATCAATGTCCAACACTCCTTTTACTTGTTCATCAGCAAGGATAGGGACTACTATTTCGGAACGGGAGAGGGAGCTGCATGCAATGTGTCCGGGGAATTGTTCCACATCAGGTACTATCAGTGTACGAGATTCAGCCCATGAAGTTCCGCATACTCCTTTTCCTTTGCGGATATGGTAACAAGCGACACTTCCTTGAAAAGGACCGAGAATGAGTTTATCATTTTTGACTAGATAGAAACCTACCCAAAAAAAACCAAAGGCTTCATGAAGGGCGGCACAGGCATTGGCAAGAACACTAACTTCTTCCTTTTCGTTCGAAATTAGAAGCTCGAATTGGGGTAGGAAGAGGCTGTAGCGTTCTTCTTTATCAGTAGTTGTTTGTTTGAAATTGGCTTCCATCTGTAGTGATTATATTCGTTCTAAAACTTTTTTTATCAGTTCGTCAATAGAATTTTTATATCCTGTGTTGGCTTCCTTTATTAATCGGTTAGCAATAACCATACATACAGTCATCGCTTTGTGACCCATTAAGCGTGCAAGCCCTGCAAGTGCAGAACTTTCCATTTCGAAGTTAGTGATATGGTACCCCTCATATTCAAATTGTTCAATTTTCTCATTTTGTTTGGGATCGGCCAAAGGGATACGGAGCTCCCGTCCTTGTGGTCCAAAGAAGCCTCCGGCTGCGATAGTTACCCCGCGAATCATATCATTTTGTGCGATGCGGTCAATGAGTTCTTTGTCTGCATTAATAACGTAAGGATGTGCGATGCATACATTGCCTTCCCAACCCATATAATTGATAAATGCTTGTTCCATTTTGAGATCACATACTTCATTACGGCCGGCATAAAAATTAAGCAATCCATCAAAACCGATAGACTTTTCTGAACAGATATATGTACCTACAGGAGTATAAGGTTGCAAACCTCCACAAGTACCTATGCGTACTAGTTGCAGTTGGCGTAACTTATCTTTCTCATAACGGCTTTTAAAATCGATATTAGCCAAAGCATCCAATTCGTTCATTACGATATCTATATTGTCGCAGCCAATACCTGTAGAAACTACCGTAATACGTTTATCTTTATAGGTTCCGGTAATGGTCTTAAACTCACGACTTTCTACTTCACACTCTATGGTGTCGAAATGGGAAGCTACTAAAGCTACACGACCCGGGTCACCCACAAGAATTATTTTATCTGCTAGTTGTTCCGGCTTTACATGAAGGTGAAAAATAGAACCATCAGGATTGATAATCAATTCAGATTCGGCATAATATTTTTTCATGGACATTGCTTTTAATTGTTTTTATAATAAATATTTTTTCAAAATAATAGAAGAAGATCTATGGATGCATACATTTGATATCTTTTCGGAATATCGGGTAACTTCATGAGAGCTTGCTTCTATGGTAGATATAATCAGTACGTCCTAAGTTATTATTTGCTTAACGGTTCATTGCCGAAACTTGTTTCGGGTTTTGCAATATTTTCGCGCATGGAGGTATCTGCCTGTATATTTTTCATACGATAATAATCCATGATACCTAGATTGCCACTACGAAATGCTTCAGCCATGGCTTTGGGTACTTCAGCTTCTGCTTGGATTACGTTGGCGCGTGCTTCTTCGGCTTTCGCTTTCATTTCCTGTTCCAGTGCGACTGCCATGGCACGACGTTCCTCAGCCTTGGCTTGTGCGATATTTTTGTCTGCATTAGCTTGATCAATTTGCAAGGCTGCACCGATGTTTCTACCTATGTCTATATCCGCAATATCGATTGATAGAATTTCAAAAGCTGTTCCGGCATCCAAGCCTTTGCGGAGTACCAGTTTGGAGATTGAATCCGGATTCTCCAATACCGATTTGTGGTTCTCGGACGATCCGATAGAGGATACGATACCTTCGCCTACACGTGCCAAAATGGTGTCTTCTCCTGCGCCACCTACTAATTGACGTATATTAGCGCGTACGGTAACGCGTGCCTTGGCTATCAATTGGATACCATCTTTTGCTACGGCAGTAACAGGAGGAGTGTCAATTACTTTCGGATTGACAGACATTTGCACGGCTTCAAATACATCACGACCTGCCAAGTCAATTCCTGTTGCCATTTGAAAAGAAAGTTCGATGTTAGCTTTAGAAGCGGAAACCAATGCGTGTACCACTTTTTCTACGTGTCCGCCTGCCATATAGTGTGCTTCCAGCTCGTCGCGAGTGATAGTGCTCAAACCGGCTTTATGCGCTTCAATCATTGCCGGGACGATTACGTATGGCGGGACATTTCGGATGCGCATTAAGAATAACTGTATCAATGAGATGCGTACACCTGATACTTTGGCTGAAAGCCAAAGGAAGAATGGTACATAATGAAAAAATAATATTACAAAAATAATTCCACCTCCAATGAGAATGAAGGGAAGATAGTTGGGTTCAATCATGGTAATTCGTATTTTAGTGTGAATATTTATGTTATTTGAGTTTACGTACAATGACCGTATTTTCTACGATACGCTCTACATAGATAGGTGTTTTTTCATCTATCAGTCCGTCGGCAGAACGGACTTCTATAATATGTCCGCTTATCTCAGCATTACCGATCAAGGCTAGACGAGTAACTGTGATACCTTTGTTACCGACTTTAATATTCAATCCTTTCAATGGGTTGATTTTATAGTCGAGGCTTTTCTTTAAAGATAGTTTATCCATTGTCTTGGAATGCATAAACCACGCGGTGATACCGATACATCCCACAGCTGAAACTGCCAGTGTAAGAAAGCCTGCTTCCGACCCTAAAGCGGAAAAGGCATAATAATTAGCATACAAGATACAAATAACTGACGCTATTCCGGCAATACTAATACCTGGAATAAGGAATACTTCTACAATAAAGAGAAGTAGACCGGCCAATATTAGAGCGATGATAATAAGTGCTTCCATTTTAGCTTGTATTAGTGTTTTAATTTCTTTATCTCTTCGTTTCGTACGTTCAGAGTAAGCTTTTCAATTTCTTTCAAAAGCTGTTCGGTCCGTTTTTCTAAGTCAAGTATGCCGGGAGCGAGGGCTTTCTTTTGTGAACGATTGCTTTGAGCATATTGCTCTCGTTTCTCTTCAAGATTTTTGGAGAGCATATCATAATCTTTTTGCTTCTGCATCACTTGTTGGTATGCGGCTCGTGCAGGGGTGGAGCGGAAATCATTGAGAGTGTGATAGACAGTGGAATCATCTATTATAAATAAAAAGTCTCCTTCCTTCTTTTCCGTATCTTTGGCATATATCAGGGCAGCTAACTTTTGTTTGGCAATACGTACTTTATCTGTATCTTTCCAAGTGGTTCGGATAGAACGCAAGCTAGCTGCCTCTTTAAGTGTTGTCGGGTCAGTATTTTCATAATCGTATACTACCTTCGTTTCATTTGGAACAAAAACATAAATACAGACCTTGTCTTCAGGTTGATAGCGGTCGGATGCAAACCATCCTAAATTATTTAATTCATCAATGACATACATATAATCATTGGCCGGTGAATTAAAGGGCATTCCAATATTATCCGGTCGTAAGTAGCTACTACTTTCTGAGTCATAGCGAGTAACAAATATGTCATATCCACCCAACGAGCCTTCTCCATCAGAAGCATAATATAGTGTTACTCCGTCTGCCATCAGATAGGGGTAGTTGACATTTCCCTGTTCATTCAGGGTATTTAAAGGTTCCGGAACGCTCCAATTATTTATCAGCTTTATGCGTGAGTAAAGTTGCATTTTTCCATCAGGGTCTTGATCACCATAAATTATTTTATTACCCATTTCTGACTGGTAAATAGTGCCTGCGATGGAGTTGTCTTGATGTAAAGTACCTGATTCATGACTCACTTTATATGCTTTCAGAAATTCGTTCTTGTCTACCACAAAGCTATCTATTACGGCTACGTCTTCCACACCCTTAATCATGCGTGCGCCTTGTTTGATAATTTCTAATTCGGATTCAGCTGCTTCGGTTGGTCGTTTTTTCTTTTCCAGCCATTCGATGTGTTGCTCGTAGTTGTCCACTGCATCTTCGAAGCGGTACATATCATAATATAGCTTTCCCAGATATTTGAATGCATCAATCACTTTGCGTGCCGCACTTTTCTCCAGATAGGGTTGTGCTTCAACTTTTTCTCCGGTTTCATAGCAGCAAGCACCATACCAATAATTATAATTGGCATTGGATGGGGCCTTTTTCACCAAACTCTGAAACACAGGTTTGGCCTTTTCAAATTCTCCTTCAAGGAAAAGTTTTTTAGCTTGTTCGAGGTTTTGCGCCATCATGCTGCTCGTCAGCCCTAAGGCAAACAGGCAGGCTATGTATCTTTTGCGTATCATTTTATCTGCAATATTTGTACTATTCTAAATTCAAAAATACAATATTTATTGGAATTATGCCACTTTACTTCATTCTATTTTATGAAATCTTCCATAAATCATTCTTTTCATGTATTTTTGTGCCCGATTTCTAAAAACAGATATGGCACAATTTACGGAAGAAGATAAAATAATGCGCCGTGTGGAGCAACGCTTTAACAAGGGGATGGTGAAATATCGTCTTATTGAAGATGGAGATAAGATATTGGTTGGTTTGTCCGGAGGTAAAGATTCGTTGGCGTTATTGGAATTGTTGGCAAAGCGTTCTCGTATCTTAAAACCACGCTTTACGGTTATGGCAGTACACATCGGCATGACGAATATTCCTTATCAGTCCGATTTGGAATACTTGAAGAATTATGCTGAGGGTTTGGGAGTGCCATTTGTGTATTTTGAAACATCGTTCGATTTGTCAACTGATACTCGTAAATCTCCGTGCTTCCTTTGTTCGTGGAATCGGAGGAAGGCTCTTTTCACAGTTGCTAAAGAGCATGGATGTACTAAGATAGCATTGGGGCATCACATGGATGATATTTTGGAAACATTGTTGATGAATATCACTTTTCAAGGGGCATTTGGAACTATGCCGCCTCGGTTGGTGATGCGTAAGTTTGACATGACTATCATTCGTCCCATGTGCTTGGTGCATGAGTCTGATTTGTCAGATATGGCTCGTGTTCGGGGGTATCGTCGGCAGATAAAGAATTGTCCTTACGAAAGCCGGTCAAATCGTTCGGACATGAAAGAGGTGTTGAAATCTTTAGAGAAATTGAATCCCGAGGCACGTTATAGCTTATGGGGAAGTATGACAAACATACAGGAGGATTTACTTCCTGATAAAATAGATTAAGAACAAAATGGTATCTCAAGGTATTTATTCAATCGTTTTATTGATTTTTTCGAATGTGTTCATGACTTTTGCATGGTATGGGCATTTAAAGATGAAACAGGAATTCAGTTGGTTTGCGGCACTTCCATTGATTGGCGTGATTGCTTTTAGTTGGGCGGTTGCTTTTTTTGAGTATTGTCTTCAGGTGCCTGCCAATCGTTTAGGCTTTCGCGATAACGGAGGGCCGTTTGATATCATGCAGTTAAAAGTAATACAAGAAGTGATTACGTTAGCCGTGTTTACTCTATTTTCAGTTTGGGCTTTTAAAACGGAACTGAAGTGGAATCATTTAGCGGCTTTCCTTTGTCTGGTTTTGGCCGTTTACTTTGTTTTTAAGAAGTAGGGAGTCAGAAGATTCCACTACTCCCGGGTAGAGCCTTTCGGCTTGTTTACGCAGAAGTTCCATCATTAGGGTAGTGTCTTTCTTTACGGTATCCTGCAGGGTTGGTATATAGTCCATATAGCTTTTCCAGGCATTGGCATGTTTGCGGTTGCGTTTGATGGCACGTCCTCGTGTGGTAAGGTTTTCATAAAGTAATTTTTCGGCATCGAAAGTATATGTTGCTCCTACGCTGACTTGAATGGCATTGTTATTTTTGCCGGTAAGTATAACACGTTGTTCCCTTACATCATATTTGATTGCGCTGTTTACATTTAACACCATGGATATTTTCAGTTCTTTCTCATTGGTGATAATCGGATCATTTACCGGGTCTTCATCCCATCTTGTATAGGGGGTGTAAGGGGTAAAGCGAACATATTGGGGTTTTATCCATTGGGTGGTATCTCCAAAGTTTTTGGGTAAGGCATCTAGAAATTTCATCCATGGTTTGTCTTGAGATATCATCGGACTTCCTTGGATGGCATCCTTAGTCGGTTTAAAGTCAAAATGAATTGATTTTACAGCTTCTTTGTTGATGATTAATTCTTCCTCTCCATTTAACAATTGCTGTAAACGGAGAGAATCCTGTTTGCTCCATTGTGCTTGTGCTGTCAGTGCCGCTAAGGTACAGAGTAATATGCTGAGACTTACCCTTTGGGTCATTTGTTTTCTCTTTATACGTGATTATATGTTGGCAAAAGTAACTAGGAGTAGCTATAATACCGGTTAAATCAGCGTTATTATTTGTTTATTACCCGGAGTGTTTAAGAATTATTTAGTTAATGATGGTATATGTTATGATTAGACACAGATTTCACGGAATGGAGAATAAGTTCATGCAAATCCGTGTCTTCTGTGTCTAATGTATCTGTTATTTCTGCTGAGTTAATTGTGCATGCATGGCGGCAGCGGCTCTGCGTCCGTCGCCCATTGCCAGAATCACCGTTGCTCCTCCGCGAACGATATCTCCACCGGCATAGATAGTCGGGATGGATGATTGCATATTATCGTTTACAGCGATAGTTCCTTTACGTCCCAATTCCAATCCTTTGATAGAGCTGGGAACGATCGGGTTGGGAGATACGCCCACACTGACAATAGCCATGTCTATATCGATGGTTTCTGTTGCTCCCGGAATGGCTACAGGACTGCGGCGACCCGAAGCATCTGGTTCACCCAATTCCATCTTTTGCAATACTACTTGTTTGACGCGCCCTTTTTCGTCAGCGATGTACTCAATGGGGTTGTGGAGAGTCATGAATTCCACTCCTTCTTCCTTGGCGTGTTTTACTTCTTCCAAACGTGCCGGCATTTCTTCCTCTGAACGGCGGTAAATAATCATGGCGCGCTCTGCTCCCAAACGGCGGGCGGTGCGGACAGAGTCCATGGCAGTGTTGCCTCCACCGATAACGGCTACATTCTTTCCAAATACCACCGGAGTATCAGAATCATCGCTGGCTGCATCCATCAGATTTACACGGGTCAGGTATTCATTGGAAGACATGATGTTGATGGAGTTTTCCCCCGGAATGTTCATGAAGTTGGGCAGGCCGGCGCCTGATGCGACAAATATACCTTTGAAACCTTCGGCTTCCAAATCTTCCACACTGATGGTTTTGCCTACAATGCAATCTTTCATAAAGGTGACACCCATCTTTGCCAAGTTATTGATTTCCACATCTACAATCTTGTTGGGCAGGCGGAATTCAGGGATGCCGTATTTCAATACGCCGCCGATTTCATGTAATGCTTCGAATACAGTTACTTCATAGCCCAGCTTGGCCATATCTCCGGCAAAGGAAAGCCCTGCAGGACCTGAACCGATGACGGCTATCTTGATTCCGTTTTTTTCTGCTATGTGTGGGACGGATATTTGCCCGCTTTCACGTTCGTAATCAGCTGCAAAACGTTCCAAGTAACCAATGGCAACAGCTTCGTGTCCGGCTTTCAAATGTGTACATTGCGATTCGCATTGTTTTTCTTGTGGACAAACGCGACCACATACAGCCGGCAGAGCACTGGTCTCTTTCAGAGTCTTTGCAGCTTCGAGGAATTCTCCGCGTTCGATGTTTTTAATGAATTTAGGAATATTGATTCCTACCGGGCAGCCATTCATGCAAGTCGGGTTGGGACAATCCAGACAACGCTTGGCTTCCGTTATGGCTTGTTCTTCGTTCAGTCCCAAGTTCACTTCTTCTTTACGGCTATGCGAACGGTATTCTGCATCCAGCTCATTCATCTTGACACGGGGAATGGCCATGCGTTCTTTGGGTTTCATCGCTTTGCGCAACTCTGTACGCCAAGGGGCATCACGTCCATCAAGTTCCTTGGTCGCTTCGCAAGTTTCGGGTTGTTTGTCTGTATCCAGTTTATGAATTTCTTCCCTTTCAATCTCTTTGAAAGCTCCCATACGTTTTAGCATTTCATCGAAATCCACTTGATGTCCGTCAAATTCAGGACCATCCACGCATACGAAGCGTGTTTTGCCTCCCACGGTGATGCGGCATGCGCCACACATACCTGTTCCGTCCACCATGATGGTGTTCAGAGATACATCGGTAGGTATTTCATATTTCTTAGTCAGCAGGCAGACAAATTTCATCATGATGGCGGGACCGATGGCGAAGCATTTGTTTACTTTTTCGCGTTTTATCACTTCTTCTACACCTTCTGTCACCAGTCCTTTACGACCATATGAGCCGTCGTCTGTCATAATGATTACTTCGTCAGAACTTTCACGCATTTCTTTTTCGAGAATAATCAGTTCTTTGCTGCGTCCTGCCAATACGGTGATGACACGGTTTCCGGCGGCTTTTAATGCTTGGACAATAGGAAGCATTGGGGCAACGCCGACTCCTCCTCCGGCACAGACTACGGTTCCGAAGTTTTCGATGTGGGTAGCTTTTCCCAATGGACCTACAACATCAGTGATGTAATCACCCTCATTCAGTTCGCAAAGACGGGTAGAGGAGAGTCCTACCTCTTGCACTACCAATGTGATGGTTCCTTTTATGGGGTCTGCACCGGCTATGGTCAGCGGCATACGTTCGCCTTTTTCGCCTACACGGACGATTACAAAGTGTCCTGCTTTGCGAGACTTTGCAATAAGAGGAGCCTCTATCACCAGCTTAAAGACCTTTTCTGAGAAATGTTCTTTTGAAATAATCTTATTCATTTTGCTATACTATAAGTTAGTTGTTCTTCTTGCTTGGATATCAATTTGATAATTGTTTGCAAAGTTATGATTATATTTTCTAACGACAAAAGAAAAGCCACCCTTTTATATGGGTGGCTTATGCTATATGACTAAGTCTTGTTATTGTATATGAAATTTGTAACCGATTACACCATAGTATATCAGTCAATCATGTCAAATCCACAATAGGGAACCAATGCTTTGGGGATACGGATTCCTTCGGGAGTCTGATTGTTTTCAAGCAGTGCAGCAACGATGCGCGGCAATGCCAATGCTGAACCGTTCAATGTATGGCAAAGTTCGGTTTTCTTGTCTGCGTTGCGATATCGGCATTTCAGTCGGTTAGCCTGATATGTGTCGAAGTTTGAAACGGAGCTGACTTCCAACCAGCGTTTCTGTGCTTCCGAATATACTTCAAAATCGAAGCAAAGAGCAGCTGTAAAACTCATATCACCGCCACAAAGACGGAGAATACGATAGGGGAGTTCCAGCTTTTGTAATAGACCTTCTACGTGATTCAGCATTTCCTGATGTGATTGTTTGGAATGTTCGGGCTTGTCAATGCGGACTAATTCTACTTTGGAGAATTCGTGCAAGCGGTTCAGGCCGCGAACATCTTTACCGTATGAGCCGGCTTCACGACGGAAACATTGAGTGTATGCACAATTTTTGATAGGCAATTGCTTTTCATCCAAAATAACATCGCGATAGATGTTTGTCACAGGCACTTCGGCAGTGGGAATCAAATATAAATCATCTACTTCGCAGTGATACATCTGTCCTTCTTTGTCAGGCAATTGTCCGGTTCCATAACCGGAGGCGGTGTTGACAACCGTCGGAGGCATAATTTCGTCATAACCGGAAGCACGTGCTTCGTCAAGGAAGAAGTTTATGAGTGCGCGTTGCAAGCGTGCTCCTTTACCCTTATATACAGGAAAACCGGCGCCGGTAATTTTTACGCCCAAGTCAAAATCGATTAAGTCATATTTCTTGGCAAGTTCCCAATGGGGAAGTGCATCTTTAGGGAGCTCGGTTTCCATACCTCCCATCTTTTCCACTACGTTATCTTCGGCCCCAAAGCCTTCGGGTACTTCATCATAGGGAACATTGGGGATGGTATAGAGCAGATTGGTCATGTCTTCTTGAGCTTGGTCCATTTCGGCTTGCAGGGTTTTGCTGATTTCTTTGATTTCAGCAACGCGTGCTTTAGCTGTTTCTGCTTCCTCCTTTTTGCCTTCTTTCATGAGCAGACCGATAGATTTCGAGATAGAGTTGACCTCTGCCAGATTTTTATCTAATTGATTCTGTGTATTACGTCTTTTATCGTTAAATGCAAGCACTTGTTCAATGGTTGCTTTTGCATCTTTGAAGTGCTTTTTTTCCAATCCGCGGATAACTCCTTCCGTGTTGTCGGTAATTTGTTTAATAGTAAGCATATCTTTTACTCTTTTTGATATTTCTTTAATTAGTGGACAAAGATAGATAAAAAAATGGTAAGGTGTATGAGTTATTCGTTACTTTTGCATTTGGATTTAATATGAAAATGAACGGAAGATGAATTATCTTGAAATAGTGGGTACTCTTGTCGGGCTGCTTTATTTGTGGTTTGAGTACAAGGCAAGCATTTGGTTGTGGCCTGTGAGTGTCATTATGCCTGCCATTTATATATTACTTTTACTCCTCGCAAGTTGTTTATGCCTTTGTTTGTTGTTCTATGCCTTGTGTTTGCGTTGATAGGTGGGATATTGGCAACGTATACAGACAGTACAATACCATGGTGGGATAGTTTTACTACAGCTTTAAGTATTATAGCTATGTGGATGTTGGCACATAAATATGTGGAGCAATGGTTGGTGTGGCTTGTTGTAGATGTTATATCTTGCGGGTTATATCTTTATAAAGATCTTTATTTTACTTCCTTTCTTTATGGACTTTATGCCGTGATAGCTTTTGGGGGGTATCTAAGGTGGAAACAATTAATGAATGTAACAGAATGAAAGAATATAAATTACCGGAACAAATAAATATACCTCAAACTATTATATTGGCAGATGGAGACTTCCCTTCTTCTTCTTTGGCTAAGGAATGGTTGAGGGAGTGTCCTTATGTGGTTTGTTGTGACGGGGCGGTCAACACATATCTTCGCTTTGGGAAGATGCCGGCTGCTATTGTGGGTGATGGTGATTCGTTATTGCCGGAGATAAAGGAACGCTATGTTCATCTCATTCATCGTGAAACGGAGCAGGATACGAATGATTTGAGTAAGGCATTTCGTTTCTGTCTGTCTCAGGGAAGGCGGGATATTACGATTATGGGGGCTACCGGTAAGCGGGAAGATCATACTTTGGGAAACATCAGTCTGCTTGCTGACTATATGGAGCAGGCAGAAGTGAGGATGTTGACTGATTATGGGCTGTTTATACCTATTAAAGAAGATAGCGTGTTTGAATCTTTTCCGACTCAACAGGTTTCTGTTTTTAATATGGGGGCTACGGAACTTTCGGCAGACGGCTTGGTTTATCCTCTTTCTGCTTTTACGAATTGGTGGCAGGGGACATTGAATGAAGCTATCGGCAATCGGTTTATTATTCATGTACACGGCAAAGTGCTTGTTTTCAGGGTAATATGATTCTTTTTTAAAGATTTCAATGCCTTTTTGGGAATTACCCGTAAAATAGAGAGG